>JAESGK010000034.1_pt1 | contig 124631 bp, 124 predicted proteins | sample 9269681 | NCBI WGS metagenome assembly JAESGK01 (sample SAMN14515347, study PRJNA621673) | algae metagenome | isolation source: Timaviella obliquedivisa GSE-PSE-MK23-08B and co-occurring heterotrophs from... | place: USA: Grand Staircase Escalante National Monument, Utah | collected 2006-08-15 | reverse complement strand
ACACGCGTCTTGCCCATGCGCTTGGCCATCAGGACCTGGCCCAGCACGTTGTTGATCTTGTGGCTGCCGGTGTGATTCAGCTCGTCGCGCTTGAAGTAGATCTTGGCACCGCCGAGCTTCTTCGTCAGGCGCTCGGCGAAATAGAGCGGGCTGGGACGGCCAGCGTAGTGCTCCAGCAGATAGTCGAGTTCGTCCTGGAACGCCGGATCGGCCTTGGCGGCGGTATAGGCCTGCTCCAGCTCGAGGATCAGCGGCATCAACGTTTCGGCGACATAGCGGCCGCCGAAAATGCCGAAATGACCGCGCTCGTCCGGGCCGGTGCGGAAGCTGTTGGGTGTCGTTGTCATCGCTGTTCCTGTTGGGCCGGGCGGACTTAGCAGTCCCGGCCCCGGTCGGTCAAAGCGCCGGCCGGACGCACACCTAAAGCTTTTTCTTCTTCGCCGCCTTCTTCTTGGCGGTGGCATTCGCCTTGGGCGCGGCCTTGCGCTTGGCCGACGGCTTGGTGGCAGCCGAACGGGCCGCCGGAACGCCCTCCACCTCGACGATCACTTCGATCTCGACCGGAATGCCGCGCGGCAGCGAACCCATGCCGACGGCAGAGCGCGCGTGACGGCCACGTTCGCCGAACACTTCGACGAAGAGATCGGAGCAGCCGTTGATCACCTCGGGCTGGCTGCCGTATTCCGACGTCGCATTGACCATGCCCAGCACCTTGACGATGCGCTTCACGCGATCGAGATCGCCAAGTTCTTCCTTGAGGGCGGCGAGAATGCTGAGGCCGGTGTCGCGCGCGAAGCCGTAGCCCTGCTCTATCGAGAAGTCGCGGCCGAGCTTGCCCACGGGGAGCGGCTTGCCCGGCAAGCCCGGGCCCTTGCCGGCGAGATAGAGCAGATTGCCCGTGCGCACCGCGTTCACGTAACTGCCCATCGGGGTCGTGGGCTTAGTCAGCTCGATACCGAGTTTCTTCAATCGTTGCTCGACCTTCATGCCCGTCCCCTTCTCAAATGCCTTCAGAACGCCTTCACCCGGTCGAGGAAGGCGCGGATCAGTTCGATCGATTTCACACCCCGGCTCGATTCGACGCCAGAAGAAACGTCGACCGTCGTTGCGCCGGTCACGCGCACCGCCTCGGCCACGTTGTCGGGCGTGAGGCCACCGGCCAGGAACCAGGGCAGCGGCACGACGATGCCGCGCAGGATCGTCCAGTCGAAGACCTTGGCGTTGCCGCCGGGCAGGACACCGCCGGCCGGTTCGAACATCAGCCGGTCCGCCACCGGTGCATAGGCCGCGATGCCGCGCTCGACATCCGCGCGCGTGGCAACGTTGATCACCTTCATCACCGCCTTGCCCGTCCGTGCCTTCAACTCGGTCACGCGCTCGGGCGTCTCCGAGCCCTGAAGCTGCAGCATGTCGATCGCGCTGGTCGCCAGTCGCTCGTCGAGCAGCGCGTCGTCGGGATCGACGAACAGGCCCACGCGTCCGACACTCCTCGGCACGCGCGCGCCCAGAGTGCGCAGCAGATCGGTCGAAATGTGGCGCGGCGAGCGCGGATAGGTGACGAAGCCGATCCAGCGGGCGCCGCCCTGGACCGCGGCATCCACCGCCTCGGGCGTCGACAGGCCGCAAATTTTGGCCTCGACGCTCATAACTCGTTGACGCCGGCCTCGCGGGCGATGGCTTCGGCCGCCGCGCGCGGGTCGGCTGCCTGGTAGATCGGCCGGCCGACGACCAGATTGGTGGCGCCGAGATCGACTGCCTGGCGCGGCGTCATGGCCCGCTTCTGGTCGTTGGCGGCGCTGCCGACGGGCCGGATGCCCGGCACCATCAGCACGAAATCGGGGCCGCATTGCTTGCGCAGCGCCGCGATCTCGTGCGGCGAGCAGATCACACCATCGAGACCGCTGCCGTGCGCGAGATCGGCCAGCCGCAGCACCTGGTCGGACGGATCGGCATTGACGCCCGTTGCTTCCAAATCGGACCGGTCGAGCGAAGTGAGCACGGTGACGCCCAGCAGCTTGGGCCGCGGCACGTTGAACTTGACGGCCTGGGCGGCGGCCTCGTCGACCGCCGCCTTCATCATCTCACGGCCGCCGCTGGCATGGATGGTGATGAAGGTCGGGGCCAACTCGACCACCGCGCGGATGCCGCCGGCCACGGTGTTGGGAATGTCGTGCAGCTTGAGATCGAGAAAGAAGCCCACGCCGGTGACGCGGACCGGCGTCGGAAAGGCGTAGCGCACGCCCGGCGCGCCGTGCGCCAGGAAGAATTCCAGCCCCAGCTTGATGCCGCCAACGGCTGGTTTCGGCCCCCCGGCGATGCTCTGGATGAGCTTGGTGGCCTGGGCGAGATCGATGGTGTCGATGCCGCAATAAACGGGGTTCGAGCTGGTTCGCATGGCGGGCGCAACCTAGAGGCCGCGCCCTGCTCCAGCAATCAGGAAGTGCGCACCCGCCGCACCGCATCCTGCCAACCGGCATAGCGCCGGTCGCGCGAGGTGGCGCCTTCGCTCGGCTTAAAGGCCCGGTCGAGCGCCCAGGTCTTCGACAGCGCCTCCAGCGAGGGCCACAGCCCGGCGTGCAGGCCGGCCAGGAAAGCCGCTCCCAGCGCCGTGGTTTCGGTCACCTTGGGCCGTTCGACGGGCGCGCCGACCGTGTCGGCCAGGCGCTGCATCAGGAGGTCGTTCGCCACCATGCCGCCGTCGACCCTGAGTTCGTCGATCTGGGCGCCGTCGCCCCGCATCGCATCGACGAGATCGCGGGTCTGGTAGCAGACCGAGTCGAGCGTGGCGGCGGCGATTTCGGCCGGGCCGGAATCGCGCGTGAGCCCGAGCAGCGCACCCCGGGCATCGGGGTCCCAATGGGGGGCTCCCAAGCCGACGAAGGCCGGCACCAGATAGACACCATGGTCGTCCCGCGCTTTGGCCGCCAGCGCTTCGACGTCGCTCGACTTCTCGATCACGCCGAGGCCGTCGCGCAGCCATTGCACGGCGGCACCAGCGACGAAGATGCTGCCCTCCAGCGCATAGGTCCGGCGTCCATCGAGCTGATAGGCGATGGTGGTGAGCAGCCGGTGACGCGAATGCACGGCCATGCTGCCGGTATTGAGTATCGCGAAGCAGCCGGTGCCGTAGGTCGTCTTGATCATGCCGGGCTTGATGCAGGCCTGGCCCACGGTCGCCGCCTGCTGGTCGCCGGCCATGCCGAGGATCGGCACCGGGGCGCCCAGGAAATCGGCCGTGGTGACGCCGAGCTCGCCCGAGCAATCGACCACGCGCGGCAGCATCGACGCCGGCACGCCCAGCAGCTTCATCAGGTCGGGATCCCAGACGCCCTTGCGGATGTCGAGCAACAGCGTGCGGCTGGCGTTGGTGGCATCGCTTGCATGGACCTTGCCGCCGGTCAGGCGCCACAGCAGGAAGCACTCGATGGTGCCCGCAGCGAGCGCGCCCTTGTCGGCTGCGGCGCGGGCGCCGGCGACATGCTTCAGCATCCACTCGATCTTGGTGCCCGAGAAATACGGATCGAGCAGCAGGCCGGTCTTGTCCGTAAAGGTCTTCTCGTGCCCCGCCTTCTTGAGTTCGGCGCAGCGCGGGGCGGTGCGGCGATCCTGCCAGACGATGGCGTTGTGGATCGGCTTTCCGGTTGCGCGGTCCCACACCACGGTGGTTTCGCGCTGGTTGGTGATGCCGATGCCGGCGAGGTCGGCGGGCTTCAGCTTGGCCTTTGCCAGGGCGCCCCGGCAGACCTCGACCGTCGCCGACCAGATCTCCTCGGCGTCGTGCTCGACCCAGCCGGACTTTGGAAAGATCTGCGGCAGTTCCTTCTGCGCCGTCGCCACCGGCCGTCCCGTGGCATCGAAGACGATGGCGCGGGTGCTGGTGGTGCCTTGGTCGATGGCGAGAACGAATTTGCCGGCCATCGCGTGCGTGCCGGTCAGTGCGCCCGGTCGATGGCGAAGTCGACCGCTTCGAGCAGAGCCGCCTTGAGCGGCGTGTCGGAAAACAGGCCGAGCGCGTCGCGCGCCATGGCGCCGTAATGGCGGGCGCGCTCCAGCGTATCGGCCACCGAATGGTGGCGTTCCATCAGCGCCTGGGCGTGTTCGAGGTCGCCATCGCGCTGGTCGAGCTTCTCGATGGTCCGCTTCCAGAACTCGCGGTCGACGGCGCCACCGCGCAGGAAGGCCAGGATGACCGGCAGCGTGATCTTGCCCTCGTGAAAATCGTCGCCCACCGTCTTGCCGAGGTCGGCCTGCCGGCCGACATAGTCCAGCGCATCGTCCACGAGCTGGAAGGCGATGCCGAGATTCATGCCGAAGCTTTCCAGCGCCACCCGCTCCGGCCCGTTGCGGCCGGCGATCATGGCACCGACTTCGGCCGACGCGGCGAACAGCCTGGCGGTCTTGGCCTTGATCACCTCGAGATAGGTCGCTTCGGGCGTGCTGGTGTCGCGCTGGCTGACGAGCTGCAGCACCTCGCCCTCGGCAATGGTCGAGGAGGCGCGCGACAGCACGCCCAGGATGTCGAGCGAACCAACATCGACCATCAACTCGAAGGCGCGCGTGAACAGGAAATCGCCCACCAGCACCGAGGCCTTGTCGCCCCAGACCGAGTTGGCCGACGGTTTGCCCCGTCGGAGCGCGCTGACATCGACCACGTCGTCGTGTAGGAGGGTGGCCGAATGAATGAACTCGACGCAGGTCGCGAGCTTGATGTGGCGATCATCGTCGGCTGTGTAGCCGCACAGCCGCGCCGAGGCGACCGTGAGCAGCGGCCGCAGGCGCTTGCCACCGGCGCCGACCAGATGGTCGGCAAGCTCGGGGATCAGCGCAACGGGCGAGCGCATCCGGGCCAGGATCTCCCGGTCGATCCTGACCATGTCATCGGCGCAGAGCGACAGCAGCGGCTCCAGGCTGGGGGACTTGCGCTTGCCTTCGAGGGAGACGACCGTTGCCATGATGGGAGGATAGTTGCCCGATGAAGCCAGGTTGTTGCGACATGTTGTCGTGAGATGATGACTAGCATGGAAACGGCGCCGACCGAAGATGCCTTGCTGGGCGGCCGTATCAGGTTATTGCAGCCATCGCGTGGCTACCGTGTCGCCGTGGACGCGGTGCTGCTGGCGGCCGCCATCGACGCGGTCCCAAGCGATCGCGTGCTTGACCTCGGCGCCGGCGTCGGCGCGGTCGGGCTCTGCCTTGCAGCGCGCGTGCCCGACTGCACCATCGTTGGCGTCGAGCTGCAATCTGAACTGGCGTCGCTGGCCGCCCGCAATGCCGTCCTCAACAGCGCCGAACGCCGGATGCGGACGATCGTCCACGACCTCGCCCACCCCCTGCCGCCCGACGTCACGGGTTTCGACCACATCGCCACCAACCCGCCCTATCTGGCGGCCGCAGTTGCCGATCCATCGCCGAATGCGAGCAAGGCCCTGGCGACCGTCGAATCGAGCGCTAACCTTGCCCGTTGGCTTGGCGTCGCCGTGACCGCCCTGAAGCCGGCCGGTGCCTTGACTGTCATTCATCGCAGCGACCGTCTGGAAGAGATCGTGGCCCATCTCCTGGCGCTGGGCTGGGGCGACGTCACGGTGAAACATCTGCCCCCGGCCGCGCGCGTCCTGCTGCGCGCGCGCCGATCGAGCACATTGGCGCGCCACACATCACCGCCGCTCGTCCTTCATCGTCCGGAAGGCGGCTATACGGACGACGCCGAGGCGATCCTGCGTCACGCCGCTCCGCTTGCCTTCTAGCGCGCGCACCGCGACAGTGCCGGCCATGTTGAATTGGATCGAAGAACGCTTCCGCCGCAGCCCGACCGTGCCGGTGATCCGGCTGTCGGGCGTCATCGCTTCGTCCGGTGGCCTGCTCGGCGGGCGCAGCCTGTCCATCGATTCGGTGGCGCCGTTGCTGAAGCGAGCCTTCGAGATGCGCGGGGCCAAGGCCGTGGCGCTGGCGATCAACTCGCCCGGCGGCTCGCCGGTGCAATCGGCCCTGATCGCCCAGCGTATCCGTCTGCATGCGAAGGAAAAGAAGCTGCCGGTGATTGCTTTCGTCGAGGACGTGGCGGCTTCCGGCGGCTACTGGCTCGCCTGCGCGGCCGACGAGATCGTCGTCGATCCCAGCTCGATCGTGGGCTCGATCGGCGTCATCAGCGCGGGCTTCGGCTTCCAGGAGCTGATCGCGCGCCACGGCGTCGAGCGCCGCGTGCACACCTCGGGCGAGCGCAAGGCGATGCTCGATCCGTTCCGGCCCGAGAATCCCGAGGATGTCGAGCGGTTGAAGCGGCTGCAGGCCGAGATCCACGAGGGCTTCAAGGACTGGGTGCGCGAGCGCCGCGGCAGGCTTTTGAAGGCCGACGAGGCCGTGCTGTTCAATGGCGAGTTCTGGACCGGCAAGCGCGGCCTGGAGCTGGGCCTGGCGGACAGTCCGGGCGAGCTGCGCACCACCTTGCAGGAGCGCTACGGCGCCAATGTGCGCCTGCCGGTGATCGGGCCGCGCCGCCGTCTGCTGTCCCGTTTCGGTCTTGCCGCGGGACTGGACGAGATCGGACCCGCGACGATTGCCGCCGTCGAGGAGCGCCTGCATCGGCAGCGCTTTGGACTCTAGTGGTTGAAATCAGACACACGAGTCCCATGAGCGCGCAGGATGCGCGCGGTCCAAAAGATCATGAATCTTCCGGATCGCGCGCATCCTGCGCGCTCATCTTCGGGTCTTGGGCCGCGGAACGCACGCTTCAAGACGCGGTACCTTACGTTAGATTCGATCCACTAGGAGCAATTGCGATGAATCTGCGTACGCCCGTTCAAGCCGACGATCTCGCCGCCGTCCGCGCCTGGTTCGACACGCTGTCGATGCACTGCCGCGCCATCGACTACGAAGCCGCGCGGCCGATCTTCGCCGACGACATGATCGCCTTCGGCACCTTCACCGATTTCATGATCGGCCGCGACCTCGCCGAGCAGAAGCAGTGGCGCAACGTCTGGGGCACCATTCGCAACTTCCGTTTCGACCTCGACAAGATCGAGGCCATCGTCTCGGCCGACCGGCTGACGGCGATCGGCATGGGCGTGTGGCAATCCGAGGGCTTCCATCCCAACGGCGATCCCTTCGACCGCCCCGGCCGGACCACGGTGGGCCTTGGCCGCCAGAAGGTGGGTGACCCGTTCGTGGCTACCCACACGCATATGTCGCTGTTTCGCGGTACACCCGACCGCAGCTTCGGCAAGTTCGGCTAACGCGAGTCTCAGCCGGGAGTCGCGTATTTCAAGCCGACGATGCCGGCCACGATCAACCCGATCGAGGCGAGTCGCATCGGTTCCATCGACTCGCCGAACAACACGATACCCAGGATGGCGGTACCGACGGCGCCGATGCCGGTCCAGACGGCATAGCCTGTGCCGACCGGCAGGGTTTTGAGGGCGATGCCCAGCAGCACGAGGCTGACGATCATCGCGCCGGCGGTGAGAACCGACGGAACGAGCCGCGTGAAACCGTCGGTGTATTTCAGACCGACAGCCCAGCCGATCTCGCAAATACCGGCAACAAGAAGAATGAGCCACGCCATGGTGGACCCTCCGCATTAAAGTCCCAGACGGATGCCGTTCTAGATAAGACCAAGGCCGACGGAATCAACCCTGCTTCTGGATGGGCCGGGCGGTTCGCGGCGTCCACCGCCAGGCCGGTGCGTTGCGCGCGACCGCGATGCCGCCGACCCAGCGCTCGTGCGGGCCTGTTTCTTGCCAGTCGAGCTTGCCGGCAAGCAGCGCCTTGCCCGTCGGTGTAAGACGCAGCATCCGCTTGTGCCAGGCCGCGCGGCGCGTCGCGGTGCCGACAGCAATCGGCGGGCGCGGCGCCTCGAGCAGGTCTCGCAGCACCGACCAGAAGAAGAGATCGCCCATGAAGGGCTGCGGGTCGCGCGCGACCTGAGCCTCGGCAAAGACCTCCGCCGCCGACCGCGGCCCCCTGGCGAGAGTCTTAAGCGCGTTGCGCTCGGTCAACGAGAGACCGTCGCTCGTCCAGGGCAACTCCTGCAACTGCCGTTGCAGGGCGGCCTTCAGGAACGGCAGCGCGTGGAGATCGCCTTTGCATAGCGCTTCGAGCGCTTCCGGCGTCGGCGCACGCAGGGCGGCCCACGCCTTGGTGCCGAGCGTGAGCTGCTGGCGGGTGACGCGCTTGCGGCGCGGCCAGAGCGTCGCGAGCTGGGCCGCGGAAAGTTGGCCGAGACCGATGAACCGTTTTATGCCGCGAAATCGGTCGATCGAGATCAGCTCGATCCGCGGCAATTTCTTGCGCGGCGCAAAGCTCGCCAGCACGCGCACGAGGGCAGCCTGATCGTAGAGATCGTGTTCGCCCCAAAGCACGATCCGATCGTAGTCGGCCGGCGCCCGGGCCAGTCGCCAATAGGCGTCGCCGAGATCGGCGCGGATCTTCTGTCGCGAGAGGCCGGTGCGTTCGGCGATCAGCGAAGCACGGCCGGAGATCCAGGCGTTCGATGCCGGCGGCGGGCCCAGCCAGGCTGGATCGGCGAAGGAGAGATAGTCGCCCTCGATACCGGCCTCGACCAGTCTCTCGCAGATATCGTCACCACAGCGGATATGCAGGGTGCGGAGCGCACCCTTCATGAGGGGTCCACCGCGCCCTTGCGATCGACGATCAGGCGGTATTGATCGGGCTGGCGGTGAACGGCGAAATTGAACGTGGTCGTCTTATAACTCTTGCCCGCATCGAGATCGCAGCGATGCACGACCAGTTCGTCGCCGTCGCCGGCCGCCCGCGCCACCACCTTGCCCGAGGGCGCCACGATCATGCTGTCGGCGAGCGACGGCACGCCCTCTTCGGTGCCGCCCTTGGCGACACCAACGACCCAGGCGCCGTTCTGGTAGGCACCGGCCTGCATGGAAAGCTGGTTGTGGAACCAGCTGTGCTCGTCGTGATCGGGCGACGGCGCATTGTGCAGCGGCGTGTTGTAACCCAGCAGCACCATCTCGACGTTCTGCAGCCCCATGATACGATAGGTCTCGGGCCAGCGGCGGTCGTTGCAGATGCACATGCCCATGTTGCCGCCGAGCGCCTTCACCACCGGAAAGCCGAGATTGCCGACCTCGAAGTAGCGCTTCTCGAGATGTTGGAACGGGCGCGCCGGCTCGTGCTCGGCATGGCCGGGCAGATGGATCTTGCGGTATTTGCTCGCGATGCGGCCGTCGCGCTCGACGATGATCGAGGTATTGAAGTGCCGCACCTTGCCACCCTCGTTGGCGAGTTCGGCATAGCCGAACGAGAAGCCGAGCCCGAGCGCCTTGGCCTCGTTGAACAACGGCGCCGTTTCGTTCGACGGCATTTCCTTCTCGAAAAAGGAGTCGATCTCCGCCTGGTCGGTCATCCACCAGCGCGGAAAGAACGTCGTCAGCGTGAGCTCGGGGAACACCACCAGCTCGCAGCCCATGCGCTTGGCCTCGCGCAGATGGGCAATCATGCGCTCGACCACGTCGCGGCGCGTGTGGCTGCGCTGGATGGGGCCCATCTGGGCGGCACCGACCGTCAGAAAACGCGTCATCGTGACCTCTCGGCGACGAGTATAGCCTCTAGGGGCCGGCGCGCTTCACATCGTTGGTGAATTCAGCCGAACAAAAAGTACCACCCTGAAAGAGATCGCCCACGGGATCGGGCCCGATCTTTGCCTGCTCCGCCTCGGCATGCGCGCGGTGATCCTCGGCCTTGCCGGTCGGGCGGTAGCCGAGCTGGCGTGCGCGCGAATTGTCCCACCAGCTCGCCTCGTTGTCCGACGCGCCATAAAGAATGTCGAAACGGATATCGGGATGTTCCAGGCCGATGCGGAAGAGCTGAACGATGTCCTCCGGCGAAATCCAGATCGAGAGCCGCCGCACGTCGAGCGGGCGCGGGCCGACATTTCCGATCCGGAGGCAGGTCACGGCGATTCCGTGCTTGTCGGCATAGAGCGCGCCCAGCGCCTCGCCAAAAGCCTTGCTGACACCATAGCGGCTGTCGGGCCGCACGGTGACGTCGGTGCGAATCTTTCGCTTGCGCGGATAGAAGCCGACGGCGTGATTGGACGAGGCGAAGATCACGCGCTTCACGCCGGCCTGGCGCGCCGCCTCGAAGACATTGTAGCAGCCGACGATGTTGGCCTGCAGGATCTGGTCCCATGTGCCTTCGACCGAATGACCGCCGAGATGGATGATGCCGTGGGCACCCTTCACCGCGGCCGCCACTTCCTCGGGCTTGGTGAGGTCGGCCGCCACGAAGGTCTCGCCGGACTGCAGGTCCTTCGGCTTGACCCGATCGCTCAGCACCAGACCGGGATAGAGCTTGGCCAGCAGCGGGCGCGTCATGGTGCCGATGCCACCCGAGGCGCCGGTGAAAACGATGCGGCGCGATTTGTCGTCGGCGTCGGTCATGTCGGTGTTTCCTCGGCTTTGTTCATTTCTCGGCAAGTTCCAGCATCAGGTTCGCCAGCACCTGCGCGCCGGCCGTGAGATCGGCGGCCTCGGTGTGTTCTTTCACATTGTGGCTGAGGCCCGCGACCGACGGCACGAAGATCATCGCCGTCGGGCAGAGTCGCTGCATCATTTGCGCGTCGTGGCCCGCACCCGAAGGCATGCGGCGCGTGCTGAGGGACAGCGCCTTGGCGTGGTGTTCCACGCGGTCGACGAGCCTCGAGTCGAAGATCACCGGCTCGAAACGCGCCAGCACCTTGGCCTCGATCTCGACGCGCTCCGCCGCCGAGACCTCGGCGATGTGGGTGGCGACGCGGGCCTCGGCCTCTTTGAGCTTCGCCTCGTCGGTGTTGCGCAGGTCGACCGCGAACACCGCGCGGTTGGGCACGACGTTGATCAGGTTGGGCCGCAGCGACAGCGCACCCACCGTGGCCACCTGGTTGCCGCCCATCTCCCAGGCGAGCTTGCGGGCGAAGAGATTGACCGAGGCGGCGAGGTAACCCGCGTCGCGCCGCAGCCGCATCGGCGTCGTGCCGGCGTGGTTGGAAACGCCGGTCACCGTGTATTCGATCCACGAAATGCCCTGCACGCTCTCGACAACACCGATCTGTACCTTCTCCTCGTCGAGGATCGGGCCCTGTTCGATGTGGAGCTCGACGAAGGCGTGCGGCTTGAGCGCGCCCGGTTTCTGCGCCCCGAGATAGCCGATGCGGCGCAATTCATCGCCGACCGAAACGCCTTCCTTGTCGGTGGCGGCGTAGGCTTCATTGAGGCCGATGCCGCCGGCATAGACCAGGCTGCCCATCATGTCGGGCTGGAAGCGCGCGCCCTCCTCGTTGGTGAAGAAGGCCACCGCGATCGGCCGGCGCGTCACGATCCTGGCCTCGTTCAGCGCCCGCACGACCTCGAGCCCCGCCAGGACGCCGTAGTTGCCGTCGTAGCGACCGCCGGTACGCACGGTGTCGATGTGGCTGCCGGTCATGATCGGCGCCAGGTTCTCGGCTCCGGCGCGGAGCCCGATCACGTTGCCGATGGCGTCGACCCGGACATCGAGGCCCACCGCCTTCATCCAGCCCACGACCAGGTCGCGCCCGGCCTTGTCCTCGTCGCTCAGCGCCAGGCGCGCGCAACCGCCGCCCTCGATGGCGCCGACGGCGGCCAGCTCGTCCAGGGCGCCGAGCAGGCGCCGGTCGTCCAAACGCAACATGATTTCCCCAATGACGCCAATACCTTACCACATGGGCAAATTATCACGCCGCCTTGATCGGGATTGCCTTGCAAGCGCCCCGGGCTGGGGTCACTTAATTGGACTGCATGCTGCGTGTTCTCCTTACCCTGCTGCTGGCCACCTTCGCGGGCCCCGCTTTCGCACAACCGTCCGTCGTCCAGACCGACAACGTGCGGGCCGAACTCGTGTCCGACGTGGCGACGGTGAAGCCCGGCGAGCCGTTCTGGGTCGGGCTGCGCCAGACCATTCGGCCGAAGTGGCACACCTACTGGAAGAACCCGGGCGAATCCGGCCTGCCGACGGAGATCGCCTGGACCCTGCCGGCGGGCGTCAAGGCCGACGCCATCGTGTGGCCAACGCCCACCCTGTTCGATATCGGCGGCGTCACCAACTACGGCTTCAAGGACGAGGCGATGCTGCTGGTGCGCATAACGCCGCCTGCCGACCTCACCGGTCCGCTGAAGCTCGCGGCCGAGGCCAACTGGCTCGTCTGCGAGGACGTCTGCATTCCCGAGGAAGGCAAATTCGAGCTCACGCTGGCCTCGGGCGCCGCTGCCACGCCGGCGCCGCCGGCCGTGCGCAAGCTGTTCGATGCCGCGCGGCGCCGCGTGCCGGCGGAAAGCCCCTGGCCGGCGCGCTATGGCGTTTCCAAGACAGGCGAACCGACACTGATCGTCGAGGCCAAGGGCCTGAAGCCGGACACGATCCGCGACGTCTATTTCTTTCCCGCCGAATGGGGCGCCGTCGCCACCATGGCCAAGCAGACCGCCAGCGTGACGGCCGACGGCATCCGCATCCCGCTGCGCAGGGGCGAGGCCAAGACGGCAATGCCCGAGCGGCTCGCGGGCACCTTGGTGCTCACCGAGAAGACGGCCGACGGCACCGTGAAGCAGGCCTTCGATGTGTCGGCCAAGCTCGATCCGGCGTTCGTGCCCACCTCTGCGTCGCTCGCGGGCGCCGCGACCGGGGAGCAGCTCTCGCTGGTGCAGGCGCTGCTATTCGCGCTGCTGGGCGGCCTGATCTTGAACCTAATGCCTTGCGTCTTTCCGGTGCTCGCCATGAAGGCCGCGGCCTTCGCGCGCCTCGCTGGTCACGAACAGAGCGAAATGCGTCGCGACGGGCTGGCTTATACGGCGGGCGTGCTGGTGTCGTTCGCCGCCATGGCCGCGGTCGTGGTGTCGATCCGCGCCAGCGTCGGCGATGTTTCCTGGGGCTTCCAGTTCCAGTCGCCGGTCTTCTCGCTGCTGATCGCCTATCTGTTCTTCATCGTCGGCCTCAACCTCTCGGGCGTTTTCGAGGTCGGCGGCCGACTGGCCGGTGTCGGCCAGGGACTTGTCGCGCGGGGCGGCACGACGGGCGCCTTCTTCACCGGCGTGCTGGCCGTGATCGTGGCCACGCCCTGCACCGCGCCGTTCATGGCCGCGGCCCTGGGCTTTGCCCTCAGCCAGCCGGCGCCTGCGACCGTGGCCGTGCTGCTGGCGATGGGGTTGGGCCTGGCACTCCCTTACCTCGCCCTTTCCTTCACGCCGGCGCTGCAGCGGCGTATGCCGCGGCCCGGCGCCTGGATGGACCGGCTGCGCCAGTTCCTCGCCTTCCCGATGTATGCGTCGGCGGTCTGGATGATCTGGGTGCTCACGCAACAGACCGGCTCGGACGGCGTGCTCTATGCCCTGGGCGGCATGATCCTGATCGCCTTCGCCATCTGGCTGCTGCGGCTGGATGGTGGTGCTTCCCTCGGCACCTGGGTGCGCCGGGGCGTTGCGGCCGCCGCGGTCCTGCTGGCCTTCGCCGCCACGCTCAAGCTCGACGACGCACCGGCCACCGCCGCCTCGGCCTCGGGCGGGCCAACGTCGGGCGTCAATTTCGACGGCTGGGAGCGTTTTTCGCGCGCCCGCATGGCCGAGGCGGTCGCCGCCGGCAAGCCGGTGTTCGTCGATTTCACCGCCGCCTGGTGCATCACTTGCCTGGTGAACGAGCGCGTCGCCCTCGAGACTCCGGCCGCGAAGAAGGCCTTCGAACAGGCGGGAGTCGTAAAACTCAAGGGCGACTGGACCAACCGGGACGACGAGATCACGGGGGTCCTCAAGGAAGTCGGCCGGGCCGGGGTGCCACTCTATCTGTTCTGGGCACCGGGTGCTGCCGCCCCCAGGATTCTGCCGCAAGTCCTCACCGAGGCCATGATACTGTCGGAACTGTCTTCCATTCAGCAAGCCAGGCGCTAGGAGGCGAACATGTCGAATTTCAGCATTCCCCGTCGGTCCCTCATCTTGGGCGGCACCGCCCTCGCATTGGCCCCCGCCGCCGCTTTCGCGACCACCGGCCCCGATCTCGGCAAGCCCGCGCCGCTCTTCACCGCCGTCGACAGCAACGGCAAGAGCTGGTCGCTGGCCGACCTCAAAGGCAAGGTCGTGGTACTCGAGACGACGAATCACGACTGCCCCTACGTGCGCAAGCACTACAACGGCAACAACATGCAGGAGCAGCAGCGCGAAGCCGCCGCCAAGGGCGTGATCTGGCTGACCACGGCATCGAGCGCCACCGGGGAGCAAGGCGCCGTGACGCCGGCCCAGGCCAACGAACTCACCAGGAGCCGCAATGCCGCGCCGGCCGCCGTGCTGATCGATCCGCAAAGCAAGGTCGCGCGCGCCTATGGCGCCACGGTGACACCGCACATGTACATCATCGATGCCAAGGGCGTGCTGGTCTACAAGGGTGGCATCGACTCGATTCCGTCGTCGGGCGCCAGCGACATTCCCAAGGCCAAGCAGTATGTCCGCCTGGCACTGGACGAGGTGCTGGCCGGCAAGCCGGTGACCGAGGCTTCGACCAAGGCCTACGGCTGCTCGATGAAGTATCCACGCACCTCGACGTAAGGACGCGGCCATGCCGCACGACGGCTGGCATTCTCACGACGATGAGCCGCACGCTCATCGTCACCGCCACCCTCACGGCCCGCCCACACGGCGGGCCGTTCTTGCGGCGGCGGCCCTGCTGCCGTTCGGTACCGCCAGCGCCCAGACCGCCGATGCCGCCCAGCGTATCGCCGAGGCGGCCAACCGTTTCCTGGCCTCGCTCGACACCGCCCAGCGCCTCCGCGCCCTGATCGCCTTCGAGTCCGACAACCGCATCGACTGGCACTACATCCCGCGCAACCGCTCCGGCCTCAGCCTGGGCGAGATGCAGCCGGCGCAGGCCACGGCGGCCCGGGCGCTGTTCGCCACGGTGCTGAACGACGAAGGGCTAAAACTGCTCGACGGCGTGCGGCTGCTGGAAGGCGTGCTGCGCGAACAGCAGGGCAGCTTTCGCGACCCCGCCCGCTACTACGTCTCGGTGTTCGGCGCGCCCGGCCGCTTCCCGTGGGGCTGGCGCTTCGAGGGCCATCACCTGTCGCTGAACGTGACCCTGCCGGCGGCGGGCCACGTCGCCGTGACGCCGTTCTTCGCGGGCGCGCACCCGGCGACCGTGGCCGCCACCGTGCGCGACGGTCCCAGCCGCGGCTTCCGCCTGCTGGGCACATCGGAGGATCTCGCCCGCCAGATCATGGCCGGTCTCTCCGCACAGCAGCGACAGGCCGCGATCATCGCCGACCGCTCGTTCGGCGAGATCGTGGCCAGCCCCCTGCGCGAGCGCGACCTCGGCCAGCCGCGCGGCCTCGACCTCGGCCAGACGAGCGGTGCCCAGCGGGCCCTCGTCGAGGCGCTGATGGACCGTTTCCTGGGCACCCTGGCCGCCGACCTTGTGGCCGCCCAGAAGAAGCGCGTGATGGACCAGGGGATCGCTTCCTTCCGCTTCGCCTGGGCGGGCTCGCTCACACCGGGCGAGGCGCATTACTTCCGCGTCCACGGGCCGGCCACGGTGATCGAGCACGACAACACCCAGAACGGCGCCAACCACATCCACGCGGTGTGGCGCGACCTCGCCGCCGACTTCGGCACCGACGCGCTGGCCGAGCACTACCGCCGCCAGCCACACCGCTGAGCGGAAGATTTTGCGGACACGAAGTGTCCCGAATCTCTCCGGCCAAGTGTTCGTAAAGTCTCCTGGCCGACACCGGATCCGCAAGCGGCGCCAAGCACTTGGCGCCAACTTCGCGGACAGCGCCGCGTGCATTTCCGACCGAGGCCCGAATCGCGGACCTGTCAGAAAATCCGGACCGACCTGGCCATGAAAAAGGCCGTTCCGGGCAAGCGACCGGGCGGCCCGCGCAGTGGATGCACGACGAGCCGACGATATCGGAAATATAGCCAAAACCTGCTGAATTTGCAAGTCTATCTTTGGGCCATTATATTTAAGACCACTTTCGGATTGCTGGCGTTTTACCGGCGCCGCGGGTTATCAAGACATGGTCCGAACGGCCTTATCCCTGCCCGAGGAGGCATCGCTTGATCCCGGAGTTCCTGCAACCCGTCCTGCTGCTCGCCGGCGCCTTCCTGGCCAGCGAAACCGGCTATCGCCTCGGCCGCTTCGCCGGCCCGCGCGGCGAAGCCTTCGACAAGCAGCTCGGCACGATCGGCGGCGCCACCTTTGCCCTGGTCGCCTTCCTGATCGGCTTCGGCTTCGCCGGCGCCGGCACCCGCTACGTCGACCGCCTCGACCTGGTCGTCAAGGAGGCCAATGCGCTGGGCACCGCCTGGCTGCGCGCCGACACCCTGCCGCAACCGGCTCGCGGCGAGCTGAAGGAGGCGCTGCGCCAGTACACAGCCAGCCGGCTGGAATTGCTCGAAAGCAAGGATCGCGCGCAGGCTCTCGCCCTGTTGGCCAGGGTCGGAGGCCAGCACGAGCGCCTGTGGGACATCGCGCTGAAAGGCACCGCCGGCAACGCTTCGCTCATGCTCGTCGTTCTGCCGTCGCTCAACGAGGTGATCGACCTGCACACCACGCATCTGTCCGCGGCGCGCCGTCACATACCGACGGCGATCATGGTCACGCTGCTGGTCAGCACGGCGCTCGCGCTCGCACTGGCGTCTTTCGGCAGCGGACAGGCCGGCCGCCGCTTCCCGATCCTCAATTTCATGTACGGCTTCGCCCTTGCCGCCGCCCTCTGGATGACGCTCGACCTCGATCACCCGCGCCGCGGCACCATCCAGATCGGCCTCCAGCCGCTGGTCGAGACGCTCGCTTCCATGAAACCCTGAGGAACGGACGATGCCCAAGCTGAAAATCGCCATCGCCTGCCAGGGCGGCGGCAGCCAGACGGCCTTCACCGCGGGCGCGCTCAAGACACTGTGCCAGGCGCCGATCCACGAGGAATTCGAGGTCGTCGGCATCAGCGGGACGTCGGGCGGGGCGCTGTGCGCCACGCTTCTGTGGTATTCCTACATGAAGGGCGAGCGGCCGGTGTGGGAACGCATGATGGCGTTCTGGAAGGAGAACACCGCCCAGGGCCCGGTCGAACATGCCATCAACCGGTTCATCGTCGAGTCCGTACGCCTGGTGAACGCCGGCATGCTGCCGACCTTCCAGATGAGTCCCTCCTCGCCGATGATGCAGGCGTCGATGGAGATGATGACGACGGGCCAGCGCAAGGGCTTCTCCGACTTTCGCGGCCTGATCGAGAGCCATATCGACTTCGCCGAAATCGCCTCCTGGGGCCCGCGCCCGCAGCGCCCGGTACTGATCCTGGGCGCGGCCAACGTAACGACCGGCGCGCTGGCGAAGTTCGTATCCAGCCGCGAGCCGATCCGCGTCGAACACATCCTGGCGTCGTGCGCCGTCCCCAGCATCTTTCCGGCGGTCGAGATCGGCAAGGACGCCTATTGGGACGGGCTGTTCTCCGACAACCCGCCGGTCGAGGAACTTGCGCGGCCGCGTTCCATGGGGCCTGAAAACATCCCCGACGAGATCTGGCTGATCAAGATCAATCCGACCGCGCGCCTGCGCATCCCCGTCAAGCCGGGCGAAATCATCGACCGGCGCAACCAGCTCGAGGGCAATATCTCGCTGTTCCAGCAGCTCGGCCATCTCGAGTCGATCAACGACATGATCCTGGCCGACGCCTTCCGCCCGGAGTTCCTGGCGCAGTTCGACATCAAGGCGCCGGTGCGCATTCCCCGGTCGTTCCACACCGATCGGGCCAAGCCCTACCACATCCCCTGCATCGAAATGCCGGTGGAGCTGCAGGAAATGCTGGACTACGAAGGCAAGATCGACCGCGGGTCGGACAACATCAACGGCCTGATCGCCGAAGGCGAGAAAGCCGCCACCGTTTTCCTGCGCGACCGTGCCGCCGCGGTCGCGGCTTCACCGCTGGCCATCGGCGCGACGGCCGGCCAAGCCGCGAACGAGGCGACGAGCTAGGGCACCGACCGGCGCGCGGAAACGGCCCGCCGCCAGCGCAGGTAGGGCAGCGAGATCGCCAGCGACACGGCGATGTAGATGGCGATGACGACGGCGGTGCGCGGGCCCGGCACCGATGTCGCGACCAGCACCGCGATGCCGATGTGGCGGGTGGCGCAGGCGATGGCGAGCGCGGTGCGGGTGTCCTCGTCGGGTCCGCCGATCAGGTGGCCGATCGCCAGCGAGAGGGCGATCAGGGCCGCCAGGGTCAGGATTCCCGTCCAGTGGGCCTCGAGCACGACATGCCAATGGACGACGAGCAGCGCCAGGGCGCTCAGGGCGAGCACGATGCCGGCCAACCCGATCAGGCGCCCCGCCGTCCAGGCCGAGACCTTGGGAAACAGCCGGCGGACAACCATGCCCGCGAGCAACGGCAGGAAGAAGGATTCCGCCAGGACCAGCGCCGCGCGTTCCGGCGCAAGGGGCGGCAGCCGCGGAAACAGCGGACCGAGCAGGGCCAGCCAGACGGGCACCAGCACGATTGCCAGCACCGAGGAGATCACCACCAGGCTGAAGATATAGCCGCCGTCGCCGATGCCCAGCAGCTTGCGCGGCAGCAGCGGCGCCCCGGCCGAGACGGCGAGCACCAGAAGGGCCGCCTCCACCCCGGGCGCCAGCGGCAACAGCTTGACCAGCCCGACGGCGGCCATCGGCACGAACACGTACATCGCCAGCAGCGACCGCAGGAGCAGGGCCGGATGCCGGAACAGGCGCACCGCGTCGCGCGGCGCCGCATCGAGGCCGATGCCGAAGATGATGACGGTGACGGTGATCTTCAGCAGGACGAGAAGCGTTACGGTCACGATCACATGTCTCCTGGTCGCAGGACCGGCCGCTTCAGAGGCCGAACTCGGCGAGCACCGACCGGTGATCCGAGGTATTCACGACATAGCCGCTCGTTCATCGTCCAGACATCCAATGCATAGCGAGCGTCGATCAGGATCTCTCGATCGCCCGTACGCGCTTGCGGATGAGGTTGATGAGAGTTCGCGCCGCCGGCGGCAGCGTGCGCTCGCGCTTGTAGGCGACGCCCATCTCGGCGACCGGGCGCCTGCTCCGCCACGTCAGATCGAGTAGCGCCAGACGGCCGGCGGCTATTCCGTCCTCGATCTGGCTCAGATGGCCGAGGCTGATGGCGTCGGTATCGGACACGATCTCCAGGCCCAGACGGAACGACGAGACGGCGATCGACGGCAGGATGTCGCCCGTCACCGGATCCACGGTGAAGCCGGAATCGATATCCTCGACCAGCGCGGCCTTGTCCCGCGACATGCTGGAGAAGACGAAGGGATAGAGCCGAACGTCTTCTGGACGCAGAGACGCCTTCTTCAGGAGCGGGTGGCCAGCCCGGCAGTAGTAGACCCCTTCCAGCTTGCCGAGCGGCTCGACGCGCAGCGACGGCACGCCGCGCAAGGCTGCGATGTCGAGGACGGCGAAATCGACCCGATCCGTCATCAGCATCGAGAGTGCCGCCGTCCATTCGCGCTCCAGCAACTCCAGGCGAACCGAGGGATTGGCCTTGATCATATCGATCGCCGCCGGCCGGACCGCGATGTCGTGAACATAGACGCCCGCCGCGACGCGCAGGCGTCCGCCCCGCCCGTCGCGCACCATCTGCAGGCTGTTGGAGATCGCCTCCGCCCGGGTGACGAGCTCGTCGGCCATCTTGAGCACGTCGTCGCCCGCCGGCGTCGCCATGACGTCGCGACGAGACCTCTCGAAGACGCGCAGGCCGAGCTGCTTTTCGAGGGTCGCGATGTTGCGGCTGAGCGTCGGCTGGCTGACCCCGAGTGCTGCAGCCGCCCGCCCGAAGTGACGGTGCTTGGCCAGGACGACGGCGTATTGCAGCAGCTTGAGATCGATATCCATTCGGAAACTGTATCGTCCGCCGGGTTGTTTTGCATCGACCTCCGCAGCAATTTCCGCACGATCTGTGAAACCGGAGGAAAACCGATGACCAAGGGCAAATTCGGCCGTCTGCTGTCGGCGGCGGCACTTCTTGTCGGCATGTCGGGCGGCGTCATGCCGGCGGGTGCGCAGACACCGGCCAAACCCAACATCCTCGTCATCTTCGGCGACGACATCGGCCTCTGGAACATCAGCGCCTACAACCGCGGCATGATGGGCTACCGCACGCCCAGCATCGATCGCATCGCCCGCGAAGGCGCGATCTTCACCGACTATTACGGCCAGCAATCGTGCACGGCGGGACGCGCGGCCTTCATCACCGGCCAGTCGCCGATCCGCACCGGCCTCCTGAAGGTGGGCCTGCCCGGCGCGCCCGAAGGCCTGTCGGAGAAGGACCCGACCATCGCCGACCTGCTGAAGCCGCAAGGCTACGTCACCGGCCAGTTCGGCAAGAATCACCTTGGCGACCGCAACGAGTTCCTGCCGACCGTGCATGGCTTCGACGAGTTCTTCGGCAACCTCTACCACCTCAATGCCGAGGAGGAGCCGGAGAACGTCGATTACCCGAAGGATCCGACCTTCAAGGCCCAGTACGGCCCGCGTGGCGTCATGAAGTGCGCTGCCACGGCGACCGAGACGCCGGGCGAGGACCCGCGCTTCGGCAAGTGGGGCAAGCAGAAGTGCGAGGACACCGGCCCGCTCACCAAGAAACGGATGGAGACGGTGGACGAGGAGTTCCTCGCCGCCTCGCTCGACTTCATCGACCGCGCCAACCGCGACAGGAAGCCGTTCTTCGTCTGGTCCAACGCCAGCCGCATGCACATCTGGACGCGCCTCAAGAAGGAGTCCGAGGGCAAGACCGGCCTCGGCGTCTATGCCGACGGCATGGTCGAGCACGATGGTCACGTCGGCCAACTGCTGAAGAAGCTCGACGACCTCAAAATCACCGACAACACCATCGTGATCTACACCACCGACAACGGCGCCGAGGTCATGAGCTGGCCGGACGGCGGCACGACGCCGTTCCGCGGCGAGAAGAACACCAACTGGGAGGGCGGCTATCGCGTGCCCGCCATGGTGCGCTGGCCGGGCCTGGTGAAGCCCGGCACCGAGATCAACGAGGTGTTCTCGTCCGAAGACTGGATGCAGACCCTGCTGGCCGCCGTCGGCGAGACCGATCTCAAGGCCAAGTTGATGCGCGGCGCCAGCTTCGGCGCCAAGAGCTTCAAGGTCCATCTCGACGGCTACGACCAGCGCGAGCTGCTGAAGAACGGCACGGGCAGCGCGCGCAAGGAGTTCTTCTACTGGACCGACGACGGCGGCCTGGCGGGACTGCGCTACGACAAATGGAAGCTCGCCTTCATGGAGCAGCGCAGCCACGGCTTCGACGTCTGGCAGGACCCGATGGTGACCTTGCGCGTGCCGAAGCTGTTCGACCTGAAAGCCGATCCGTTCGAGCGCGCCGACAAGGAAGGCATGGGTTATGGCCGCTGGCGCATCGACCGCATCTTCCTGCTGGTGCCGGCCCAGGCCTTCGTCGGCCGCTTCCTCCAGACGCTGGCGGAGTTCCCGCCGCGCCAGAAGCCGGGCTCGTTCAACCTGCAGGGCGTTCTCGACAAGCTGATGTCCCCGCCACAGGGCGTGAACTAGAGAACCGCGAACCGTCTCGGGAGAAGCGACATGAATACCAAGACAATCACCGCATCCCTGATCGGCATCCTGGCAACGGTAGCCGCCATGGGAGCCAACGCCCAGAACGCCCCTATCGAGTTCCGGGTCGTCGCCGCCAAGGGCAATCCGTCGGGTTGCATAAGCCTCGATGCCTCGCTGTCGCGCGTCCACACGATCACCCTGATGGGCGACAAGGCCATGCTCAAGTCGTCCGGCGGCATCAACGACACGCTGAAGCAGACGGCGGCCGGCGTCTACAAGACCAGGCTCGGTATGGGCGGCGTCAACCTCGATGTCGTCGCCGATGCCTCGAAGACACCGAAGACCCTCGAGGTGACCGAAGCGTCGCGCGGTTGCCACTGGAATGCCGTGGCGCCGTAGGCAAGAGCCATGTTGGGAATGAACCCTCGGCGCCTGCTTGCCGGATTGGCGGCGATCCTCTGCATCGCGGGCCTTGCCTGGCTGGCACTCGATCATTTCGTTCCGGCGCCGCCAAAGAAGATCATCTTCGCGGCCGGCTCGAAGGGTGGGGCGTACGAATTCTACGCCCGCAAGTACCGCGACATCCTTGCCCGAAACCATGTGACGGTCGATATCCGCTCGACCCAAGGTACAGTCGAGAATCTGAAACTTCTCCAGGACCCGAAATCCGGCGTCAGTGTCGGCTTCGCGCAGGGAGGCGTCTCCAACAGCACCCAGGCGCCCGGCCTGGAGTCGCTGGGCCGCATCAACTATCTGGCGTTCTTCATCTTCTGCCGTGCCACCGACTCGTTCGCCGACCTCACGCAACTCAAGGGCAAGCGCATCGCCGTGGGACCGGAGTCGAGCGGCACCAACATGGCGGTGACGAAAATCCTCAGAAGCAACGGCATCACGCCGCAGAACGCGACGTTCCTGCCCCTGGGCGGACGGGCGGCGGTCGATGCGCTGGATGCAGGCAAGGCCGACGTGCTGATCATGGGCAATGTCCTGGAAGCGCCACTCATCCAGAACCTGCTGCGCGATCCCGGGATTCGCCTGATGAGTCTGCCGCGCGTAAAGGCGCTGACCCGGAAGTTCCCCTTCCTCACGCGCCTGGAATTGCCGAGCGGCGTGGTCGACTTCGAAAACAACATTCCGGGCACCGACGTGACGTTGATCGGAACCACCAGCTCGGTGCTGGTTCGCAGCGACGTTCACCCGGAAATCATCGGTCTGCTGGCACGGGCATTGGTCGAAGTGAACAGCGAGCCCGGCGTTTTCCAGCAGTTCGGCGAATTCCCCAGCCAGACGGACCCGGAATATCCGATGGCCGAGAGCGCCCACGATTTCTACAAGAACGGCCCCTCGTTCCTGCAGCGCTATCTGCCGTTCTGGGTGACCAGCTACGTACGAAGGGCTCTGGCCGTCCTGGTCACCGTAATCGCCATTGCCGTGCCGGTGTTCAGCTACGCCCCCAAGGTCTACCTGTGGATCCTGCGGCGGCACGTCCTGAAGCTCTACCGTGAACTCAGGGTCGTCGAGAGCGGGCTGCTGCCGGGCCTCTCCGCCGAACAGCTTGCCGCGTACAAGGACGATCTCGAAAAGATCGATCGGGCATCGAGCGTCCTGCCGATGCGGCATTCCGATCTCTTCTTTTCGCTCCGGGCCCACATCGACCTGACGCGGACGCGTCTTCGCGCAGCACTGGCCGAAGCGCCGGGCCAAAATTCATAGCGACGCTTCGCAAGCCGACACGAAGCGACAATAATGCTCCCCTCATGGTAGACCGGCTTCCATCCAGCCCGACTGCCCCTCCGGACATGATCCGCATTCCCGGCGGGAAGTTCCGCATGGGCTCGGACCGGCACTATCCCGAGGAGAAGCCCGTTCATAGCGTGACGGTCGACGGTTTCTGGATCGATCCCACACCCGTCACCAACGCCCAGTTCCGCGCTTTCGTGCAGGCGACCGGCTACGTCACCTGGGCCGAGATCGATCCCGATCCCCAGGACTATCCCGGTGCCCGGCCCGGGATGCTGAAGGCCGGCGGCCTCGTCTTTACGCCGCCCGCCAAGCCGGTGGACCTCGCGGATTGGAGCCAGTGGTGGCGTTTCACATTCGGCGCCACCTGGCGGCGGCCCTACGGCAAGGGCAGCCACATCGGCGGTCTCGACGACCATCCGGTCGTGCAGGTGGCACTCAGGGATGCCGAAGCCTATGCGACATGGGCCGGCAAGGCGCTGCCGACCGAGGCCGAATGGGAATTTGCCGCGCGCGGCGGGCTCGACGGCGCGGAGTTCGCCTGGGGCGATGCGCTGACGCCCGGCGGCAGACACATGGCCAATACCTGGCAGGGCAATTTTCCTGTCGAGAACATGCGCGCCGACGGTTTTGCCCGGACCTCGCCGGTGCGTGCTTTTCCCGCCAACGGCTACGGCGTCTTCGACATGATCGGCAATGTCTGGGAATGGACCACCGACTGGTATTCGACGAAGCACGAGGCCGATGCGGCCAAGGCTTGTTGCGTGCCGGAGGATCCGCGTGGCGGCGCGATGGAGCAGAGCTGCGATCCGGGTGACCGGGCGCGGATCCCGCGCAAGGTGCTGAAAGGCGGCTCGCATCTCTGCGCGCCCAGCTACTGCAAGCGCTACCGCCCTGCCGCGCGCCACGCCGAACAGGTCGACACCACGACCAGCCACGTCGGTTTCAGGTGCGTCGTGCGCCCTTCCGGAAAGTAGCCGCTACAGGTCGAACTCGACGAATACCGGCCAGTGGTCCGACGCGTTGGTGCCGTAGTCGATCCACGCCTTCCTCACCTTGGGTGCGAGGTCGTGCGTGACGAAGACATGGTCGATGCGGCCCTCGCGCGGGAAGGAGTTGACCTCTTCCTCGCTGTTGCCGGCGGCGATCCAGGCATCGGCCAGGTGCATCGCCGTGCCGAGCCGGCCGTAGTTGCTCATGTCGCCGCAGACCAAGGGATATTCAGGGTGCGCCGGCGTGAAGTTGAAATCGCCGGCCAGGATGGCCGGGCGCGGCACGTCGGGGCGGCGTTCCTGGAACATGAAGGTATCGCCGGCGGTGCCGTCCCAGGTCGCGCCGGTGCGCTCGGCATTCACGACGGCGTCCATCAGGGCGCGGACCTGCGGCAGCCGCTGCTGCGGGCCGAGGTGGCTGAGATGGACGCTGTAGACCCGCAGGGGCCCTGCCGGCATGTCGATCGCGGCCTCGACGAAGCCGCGCTGCAGGTCGAAGCGCTCGACGAGCTGGGTCTTGGGCAGCAGGTGGCCGCGCGCCCACGCGATCGGCCAGCGCGAGATCACCGCGTTGCCGAAGCTGCGGCGGCGGTTGGCGATACGGCCATCGCCGCCGACGGTGCTCGCGTCGGACTCCATGGCGCCGTGATACCAGCGATAGCGGTTGAGCCGGGAAGCGATCTCGGCGGTCTGATCGGCGAATTCGCTCTGCGGCCAGCCCGCGACGGCTTCCTGGATCGAGACGATGTCGGCCTGGGCCACCGCATCGGCGATGCGCGCCACGTCGTACTTGCCGTCGGCGCCGACGCCGTAGTGGATGTTGTAGGTGCAGAAAAGCATGAATGCCCTCGAGCGACTGATTTTCCGAACCTTATCTCGGCAAGGACCGCCCGAATACCTGCACTGCGCTGCTTATTCTTTTCCGACGCAACTCGATTCGATCTCGGCTGTTTAACCACCAGGTGCTTCGACCCGAAGCGCCGAAAGTTGAACCCCGAAGGTAGGAATCATGAAGAAATTGCTTCTAGCCGCTGTCGTAGTGGCAACCTGCGCGGCGCTGCCGGCCTATGCCGCCACCGACGCCGAATGCACCGCAATGTGGACGAAGGCCGACGTCAACAAGGACGGCACCCTCTCCGACACCGAGTCCATGCGCTATGCCGCGGCGATGCGCGTGCGCGACGCCAAGGCGCCGGCCGACGTCAAGATCACGCAGGCGGCCTTCGTCGAGGCCTGCAAGGGCGATGTCTATGCAGTCCCGAAGCTCGATGCGGGCGCGCCGCTCAAGGGCTCCAACAGCTTCACCGAGGGCCAGGCCAAGGACCGCGCCATGGCCTGGGGCGCCACCGGCGTCACCAGCCTGACCAAGGATGCCGACGGCATCTGGCGCGGCACCTCCACGATGGACGGCAAGCCCAGCAAGGTGGCCGTGGACTTCAAGGGCAACGTCGTCTTCACGGCCGCGCCGTAATCAATCCCCCAAATCCAGTCAAAGGATCACATCATCATGAAGACCATCAGCCGAGTGTACGACACCTATGCGCAGGCCCGGAATGCGGTCGGCGCCGTCGAGGCGGCGGGCATTGCGTCGGCCGACGTCAGCATCGTCGCCAACAAGTACGTGAGCGAGCAGTACGCCGACGTCGATGACGCCTCCAAGGCCTCCGAGGGCGCCGGCACCGGCGCCGGCATCGGCGGCGTGGTCGGCGGCGGCGCCGGTCTCCTCGCCGGCCTCGGGTTACTGGCCATCCCCGGCCTCGGTCCTGTGGTGGCGGCGGGTTGGCTGGCGGCGGTCGCCGTCGGCGCGGTTGCCGGTGCGGCCACCGGCGGCATCGTCGGTGCGTTGATCGGCTCGGGCATTTCCGAGGACCACGCGAACGTCTATTCCGAGTCGGTCCGTCGCGGCGGCACGCTCGTGAGCGTGCGCGTGCCCGAAGGCGACGAGAGCCGCATCCAGGGCCTGCTCGACCGGTACAAGCCTGTCGATCCGGTCACGCGCGGTGCCGACTATCGCAAGAGCGGCTGGACGACCTTCGACCCGGCGGCTCCGGCCTACAAGCCCAGCCAGTCCGAGATCGAGCGCATCCGTCGCGACGACCTCGCGGCCTAACGCCAAGAGGGACACCTAGGAAACCAAGGGCGGGAGGCAACGGCTTCCCGCCCATTCCTTTCCGTTCAGCGCGTCAACATTCTTTCAGGAGCAACGAGATGCCCGCAAAGCAAAAGCCAGACGCCATAGCTCTGTTGAAGGCCGATCACCGCAAGGTGGAAGGCCTGTTCGAGAAGTTCGAGCACACACGGGATGAATCGCGCAAGAAGGCGCTGGTGCTGGAGATCTGCACCGAACTTTGCGTGCACGCCACGATCGAGGAAGAGATTTTCTATCCGGCCTGCAAGGGCGAGATCGAGAAAGAGGAGCTGCTCGACGAGGCCTATGTCGAACATGACGGCGCCAAGGTTCTCATCTCCGAGCTTCTGGGCAGCAGCCCATCGATCGAGTTCTACGATGCCAAGGTCAAGGTCCTGTCGGAGATGATCAAGCATCACGTCAAGGAAGAAGAGGCCCGTACCGAGGGCCTGTTCGCCCAGGCCAAGGCCGCCGGCATCGACATGGTCGAACTGGCCGAACGCCTCGACAGTCGCAAGCAGGAACTGCTGGAGGACTTCAAGCGTCGTTCAAAACTGCCGCCGCCCGAGACCCGCAGTTTTACCGGTCATGAGTTGGTGCAGAGCCGGCCAGTGGACGGAGCGGCTTAGAGTCTCTTAGAGTCATTCCGATTGAGATGGGATCGCTTTCATATTCCTCTCCCCCGATAGGGCAGGTCTATCGCATATGGCCATTTTTCCGTCGTCCTGAGCGGAGCCGCCCGAAGGGCGGCGCAGTCGAAGGACCTTTTTTCGGCGGTCCATCACATGGAAAACAGGTCCTTCGACTACGCTTCGCTCCGCTCAGGACGACGAAATCGCTTCATATGCGATAGCCCTGCCCGATAGGGGGAGAGGAGCATGAACGAAACCCATTGAGCACGTCTTCGCCGGAATTTCTCTAGGCCCTCAGGCGGGCGACGTAGCCACGATAAGTGGCGCGGCCGAGTTCGGGATGAGTCTGGATCCGGTGCGCCAGCGAATCGATGGTCCAGCTGTCGACGATGTCGTAACCGAGCGTCTCCAGGGCCGCCGGAACCTCGTCGACGTTGCGGATGCGATAGGGCACCTCGGCCACGCCGAAATTCTCCAGGGTCACCACGGTCGGCCCGTCGCGCGTGACCACCTTGTTGAGCAGCACGTATCGGGGCGGCGCGCGCAGACGGCGCACCAGGTCGACCAGCGGCTCGTCGAGGTAGGGCATCAGCCCCGACGCCAGCAGGACGTCGGCCGCGGGCGCCTCCTCGATGCGATCGACGAAGGACAGGGTCCGGTCCTGGGGCCGCAGCTGGGCCCGGCCGGCCCTCACCAGCGCCGGCAGGTCGTAGACGATCCAGTCGATGCAATCGAGGTCGAGATAGGGGCCGAACGCGCGGTACTTGACCCCGACATGGCCGCCGGCATCGACCAACCGCGCGATCTCCGGCGTCAGCCGCTTCAGCCAGTAGAGGATCGGAAAGTCCCAGAGCGGCACCTGCTGCATCACCTCGCGGGACACCGGGGTGACGCGGTCATGGTCGTAGCCGACCAGCAGGCCGGGCCGCACGTGGGCGACCGCTTCGTCGTAGGAGGCATAAGCGCCCCGGAAGCGCACGTTCTCGCGCCGGAGCGCGCGATAGCGGCCGTAGGCGAGCATCGCGGCGTGTTTCAGGCGGTCGCGCATTCCCGGAAGCATACGGCGACCGACGCCGGAAAGGCATCAAAAGATGATCGGCGACCGCGGGCCGGGCGCCCGCCGACCGGAAGCGCCGCCCCTCCCTTCGTTCGGCGCCGAGCGCTACCGGTGCGCCAGCCGCGGTGCTGCGAGCGCGGCGGCCAGCGTCGCTTCGACGTCCTTGGCCTCGCTCACGCTCACGCCGAGGTCGTGGAGCAGACCGTCGTGGATGCCGTAAATCCAGCCGTGGACAGTGCATTCCTGGCCGCGCCGCCAGGCCTGGCGGACGATCGACGTGCGGCAGACATTGCGCACCTGCTCGATGACGTTGATCTCGCAAAGCGCGTCGACCTGGCCCGACTTGTTGGGCTGCGCAACGATCGCCTCCTCGTAGCGGCGGCCGAGCGCGTTGATGCCGTGCAGCCAGTTGTCGAGCAGGCCGAGCTCGTGGTTCTTCAGCGAGGCCTTCACGCCGCCGCATCCATAGTGGCCGCAGACGACGACATGGCGCACGCGCAATGCCTCGACGGCGTATTGCAGGACGGCCAGGCAGTTGAAGTCGACCAGCATGACCTGGTTGGCGACGTTGCGATGGACGAACACCTCGCCCGGCAGCATGCCGATGATCTCGTTGGCCGGGACGCGGCTGTCGGAGCAGCCGATCCACAGCACGCGCGGCGCCTGTTGCTTCGCGAGCTTGTCGAAGAAGCCGGGATTGTCCTTCTCGATCTGCTTCGCCCAATTCCGGTTGTTGGCGAACAGGCCCTCGAGGAAATCGTCGTCGTCCGAATCAGCCATGCGATGCCCCCGTCGCTCGACCGTATTGATTTTTCAGGACGCCGATCCCGTCGATCGCCACCTCGACGACCGTCCCCGCCTTCATGGGCAGGACGCCGAGCGAGGTGCCGCAGGCGATGACGTCGCCGGGCATCAACGTCATGTCGCGCGAGATCCGGCTGACCAGCTCGGCCGGCGGGAAGATCATGTCGTCGACACGATAGTTCTGACGCTCGCGCCCATCGACCAGCGTCCGCACGACAAGGCCGAGCGGGTCCAGATCCGTCGCAACGACCGGACCGAAGACGCCGAAGCCGTCGAAGTTCTTGGCCCGTGTCCACTGCGGGAAGGACGGGTCGCGCTGCAGCAGCTCCAGTGCCGTCACGTCGTTCACGCAGGTGTAGCCGAAGACGTGGCCGCTCTTGCCGACGACGATGCCCAACTCGCCCTCGTAGGCGACGCGACCGTCGTAAGACGTCGGCACCGGGATCGGCCCGAGATGGGCGTTGAAGGAATTCGGCGTCTTGATGAAGGTGAGCGGCTCGGCCGGAATCGCCCAGCCGTTCTTTTCCGAAGCGGCGCGGAAATTGTTCCACAGCGCCACCATCTTGGTGGGCTCGGTGGGCGTCAGCCAGTGTGCCTCGGCGGCAGGCACGGTCTCGCCGGTCGGGGCGCCCGGGTCGAACAGGCCGCCCTCGTGGAGATGGACGGTCTCGCCCTCGACCGTGCCGATGCGGGCACGGCCTGCGTGCTCGATGCGGGCCCACAGAGTCATGGAGAGAGCGTCATCGCGCGTCGGCGATGCGCTTGCCGCTTTGCGAGTCGAACAGGTGGAGGTTGCCGGAATCGGCGGCGAAGCGCCGCTTGTCGCCGGGCTTGGCCAGCACGTGACCGCCCTGGCGCACCGTCACCAGCTCGCGGGCGTCGCCGAAATGGCCGTGCAGCAGCGTGTCGGCGCCCAGCGGCTCGGCCAGTTCGATGGTGAATTCCAGGGGGCCGTCCGCGGCCGGCAGCAGATGCTCGGGCCGGATTCCCAGCGCGATCGACGTCCCCTCGGGCGCCGAGGTCGGCCGCGCCAGCGGCAGCGCCACGCCCGCGATCCCGAGACCCGCGACTTCCACCGCCTTGCCGCCGGCCGACACCTTGGCGGAGAGGAAGTTCATCGACGGCGAGCCGATGAAGCCCGCGACGAACACCGAGGCCGGGCGATCGTAGACGTCCATCGGCGTGCCGATCTGGTCGGCCACGCCGGCATTCATGACGATCAGCCGGTCGGCGAGCGTCATCGCCTCGACCTGGTCGTGGGTGACGTAGATCGAGGTGACGTCGAGTTCGCGTTGCAGGCGCTTGATCTCGAGGCGCATCTGCACGCGCAGCTTGGCGTCGAGATTGGAGAGCGGCTCGTCGAACAGGAACACCGCGGGCTCCCGCACGATGGCGCGGCCCATGGCGACCCTCTGGCGCTGGCCGCCCGAGAGCTGGCGCGGCCGGCGCTGGAGGAACGTGCCCAGCTCCAGGATCTTCGCCGCCTTCTGCACCCGCAGGTCGATATCGGCCTTCGACAGGCCGCGGATCTTGAGGCCGTAGGCCATGTTCTCGTACACGCTCATGTGCGGATAGAGCGCGTAGTTCTGGAACACCATGGCGATGTCGCGGTCCTTGGGCTCGAGCTCGTTGACCACGCGGTCGCCGATCGCCACCTCGCCGCCGGTGATCCGCTCCAGCCCCGCCACCATGCGCAGCAGGGTGGACTTGCCGCAGCCCGAGGGACCGACGATGACGATGAACTCGCCGTGGGCGATCTCCATGTCGATGCCATGGATGACCTCGAGCTTGTCGTAGCTCTTCTTGACGCCGCGCAGGTGGACTTGCGCCATGGCCTAGTTCCCCATCTTCCTACTTCTCGACTTCCTACTTCTCGACTTCCTACTTCTCGACTTCAACAAGGCCGCGCACGAACTGGCGCTGCATGAAGACCACGACCAGGACCGGCGGCAGCATGGCGAGCATCGCCATCGCCATCAGCAGGTTCCAGCTCGGCACCGAATCGACCACGTTTGCCTGGCGCGTGACCGCCATGACCACGGTGTAATAGCTTTCCTTGGTGGTGATGAGCAGCGGCCACAGATACTGGTTCCAGCCGTAGATGAACTGGATGACGAACAGCGCCGCGATCGAGGTCCGGCTCATCGGCAAAAGGATGTCCCAGAAGAAACGCATCGGCGAGGCGCCATCGACGCGCGCGGCCTCGGTGAGCTCGTCGGGGACGCTGAGGAAGAACTGCCGGAACAGGAACGTGGCGGTGGCCGAGGCGATCAGCGGGACGATCAGGCCGCCATAGCTGTCGAGCATGCCGAGATTGGCAACCACGCCGTAGGTCGGCACGATACGCACCTCGACCGGCAACATGAGCGTGACGAAGATCGCCCAGAAGAAATACATCCGGCCCGGGAAGCGGAAGTAGACGATGGCGAAGGCCGAGATGATGGAGATCGCGATCTTCCCGATGGCGACGCCCAGCGCCATGATCAGGCTGTTGGTCAACGTCAACATGACGGACGTGCTGCCGACGCGGCCATACCCCTCGGTCAGCACTTTCGTGTAGTTCTCGATCAGGTGGGGGCCGGGCAGCAGAGGGATCGGCGACTGCAGCATGGTCTGCTGGCTGTGCGTGGAGGCCACGAACGTCATCCACACCGGAAAGGCGATGACGATCACCCCCAGCAGGACGACGAGGTGGCTCAGCACCGTCAGGAAGGGCCGGTTCTCTACCATGCGAGTCTGGGCATCAGTAGTGCACCCGGCGCTCGATGAAACGGAACTGCACGATGGTGAGCGCGATGACGACGATCATCAGGATCACCGACTGCGCCGAGGAGCCGCCGAGGTCCTGGCCGCGAAAGCCGTCGTTGTAGACCTTGTACACCAGGATGTTGGTGGCATGGCCCGGCCCGCCCTTGGTCAGTGCGTCGACCACGCCGAAGGTGCCGAAGAAGGCGTAGATGATGTTGACCACCAGCAGGAAGAACCCGACGGGCGAGAGCAGCGGGAAAACGATGTCCCAGAAGCGGCGGCCGGGTCCGGCGCCGTCGATGGCGGCGGCCTCGATCAGCGACTTCGGGATCGACTGCAGGCCGGCCAGGAAGAACAGGAAATTGTAACTGATCTGGTTCCACACCGCGGCGATGACCACCAGCAGCAGCGCCTGGTTGCCGTCGATCACGTAGTTGAACTCGATGCCGATGCCTTGCAGCATCCAAGCGACGATGCCGACCGAGGGATTGAACAGGAAACCCCACAGGACGCCGGCGACGGCGGGCGCCACGGCATAGGGCCACACGAGGAACGCCTTGTAGGAAGTGGCGCCGCGGATGATGCGGTCGGCCATCACCGCCAGCAGCAGCGAGAGGGCGAGCCCGATGGCGGCGACCAGGAAACTGAACACCACGGTCAGCCGCGCCGACGCGTAGTAGCTGGCGTCGCTGAAGAGGCGAATGAAATTGTCGAGGTAGACGAACTTGGAATTGCCGCCGAAGGCGTCCTCGATCAGCACCGACTGGTAGATCGCCTGGCCCGACGGCCAGAAGAAGAAGACCAGGGTGATGACGATCTGCGGCCCCACCAGAAGGTAGGGCAGCCAGCGTTCGTTGAAGGTGACGCGCTTTTCCATGGAGCTAGCGTGCGGCCCTCCCCCTCCCCCTCCCTGCCTCCCCCGTCAGACGGGGGAGGTGGCCCGAAGGGCCGGAGGGGGAAAGCAACAGCAAGGCTCTACTTGTTCGCGGCTTCGAAGCGCTTGAGCTGTTCGTTGCCGGCTTTCACGGCGTCGTCGAGCGCGGTCTTGGCGTCCTTCTTGCCCGACCACACGTTCTCGAGCTCGCCATCGACGATGTCGCGGATCTGCACGAAGTTGCCGATGCGCAGGCCCTTGGAGTTGGCCGTCGGCGGGTTGAGCGTCAGCTCCTTGACCGCGACGTCGCGGCCCGGATTGGTCTTGTAAAAGCCCGCCTTGTCGGTGATCTCGGCCGCCGCGAGCGAGACCGGCACGTAGCCCGTCTCCTGGTGCCACTTGGCCTGCACCGGGCCGCTCGACAGGTAGCTCAGGAACTTGGCGACGCCCTTGTACTCGGGCGCCGGCTTGCCCTGCAGCACCCACAGCGTGGCGCCACCGATGATCGAATTCTGCGGCTTGGCGATGACGTCGGGCCAGTAGGGCATCATGCCGATGCCGAACTTGTCCTTGCCCAGCGCCTTCTCGATCGCCGACGCCGTGGCCGACGAGGCGATATGGAAGGCGCAGTCGCCGGCGTTGAACAGCGCCGTCGACTTGCCCTCGCGGCCGCCGTAGACGAACGTCTTGTCCTTGCTCCACTCGGCGAGCGTCGCGATGTGCTTGACGCGCGGCGCGTCGTTGAACTTGAGCTCGATGTCGATGCCGCCGAAGCCGTTGTCCTTGGTTGCGTAGGGCAGGTTGTGCCAAGCGCCGAAATTCTCGATCATCGTCCAGGTCTGCCACTGCGGCGTGAATCCGCACTTGGCGCCGGCAGCGACGGCCTTCTTGGCCATCTCGCCCAGCTCCGGCCAGGTCGTCGGCGGCTTGTTCGGGTCGAGGCCTGCCTTCTGCAGCAGCTCCTTGTTCCAGTAGAGCACCGGCGTCGAGGAGTTGAACGGCATGGAAAGCAGCTTGCCGTCGGTGGTCGAGTAGTAGCCGGTGACCGGGCCGACGAAGGTCTTGGGATCGAACGGCTCCTTCTGATCGGCCATGAGCTGATAGACCGGATAGACCGCGCCCTTGGCGGCCATCATGTTGGCGGTGCCGACCTCGAAGACCTGCACGAGGTGCGGCGCCTGCTTGGCGCGGAACGCGGCGATCGCGGCCGTCAGGGTCTCGGTGTAGGAGCCCTTGTAGACCGGCGTTACCTTGTATTCGCTCTGCGACTTGTTGAAACCTTCGACCTGGGCGTTCACCGCTTCGCCCAGGTTGCCGCCCATGGCATGCCAGAACTGGATCTCGGTCTGAGCGACGGCGCCGTGCGTGCCCGCCAGAACGGCGACCGCGGCGACGGACGACAGTAGAATACGTGTCATGGTCCAATACCTCCCTGTGAAGTCCCGTCGTTGTATCGACGCGTCCAAAGACTGCTATGTGTCTGTTTTGTTGCGATCTGATGACAGTCGACCAAGACTGTGTACCAAAGGCAACCCCTAAACGCCCGATTAATCGAGCGCGGCCAGGACGATGTCGGGCGCGTCGGTGATGATGCAGTGCACCCCCATGCCGACCAGGGCCCTGGCGATGGCGCCGTCGTTGATGGTGTAAACGCTGAGGATGTAGTCCGCCGCGAGGATTTCCACGGCACGGGGCGCCGTCAGCCGCTTGCCGCTGGTATTGACGCCCACCGCGCCCACCGCGTCGGCCCGGGACCGCCAACTGTCCTGGATGTCGTCGATCAGAATGGCGCGGGCGAACTCGGGCGCGGCCTCCTTGGCTGCTGCCAGAGACGCATCCTTGAAACTGGACAGCAGCGGTGGCGGCAAGCGGGCCGGCCAGGACCGCCGCAGGGTCTCGACGGTCGCGCGCGCCGTTTCCCGCTCGCGGCCTTCGCAGGGCTTGATCTCGACATTGCAGCCGAGGCCGAGCTCGGCGAAGCAGGCGATCGCCTCCTCGAACGTCGGCACATCGGCCGGCAGCTCGGCGCGCGGCGTTTCCGCCACCAGCCGGTCGATTCCCATGGTCCGCTCGAGCGAGGCATCGTGCATCACGATGGGCACGCCATCGCGCGTCAGCTTGACGTCGATCTCGACCCAGGTGGCGCCACGCCGGCGGGCCTCGCGGAACGAAGCCAGCGTGTTTTCCGGCGCATAGGCCGCCGCCCCGCGATGGCCGATGACTTTAGGCAGTTGCAGCATGAACCAATCCAACGCTAACTCGGGCCTGCCGCAATAGACGAATGTCCCGCCCCATGTCGACTTTTCCCGATAAGTTCCGCCTCGATGGACGCACCGCCCTGGTCACGGGCTCGGCGCGCGGCCTCGGCTGGGAGATGGCCAAGGCGCTGGCCGAGGCTGGCGCCCGGGTGCTGCTGCACGGCCGCACGCGGGAGCGGATCGCACCCCGACGGGAGGAACTGCGCCGGGCAGGCGTCGCCTGCGATGCGCTGGCCTTCGAAATGGGCGACCGGGCCGCGATGGCGGCGGAGGTGGCCGCCTCGGGGCCGATCGACATCCTGATCCACAACGTCGGCGAGCGCGACCGCCGACCCTTCGCCGACATCGCGGCCGAGGATTTCGCCCGCCTGATCGACGTCAACCTCAACGCCGCCCATGCCCTGGTCAAGCTGGTCACCCCCGGCATGATCGAGCGGCGCTGGGGCCGGCTGATCCTGGTCACCTCGATCGTGGCCGACCTCGCCGTGCCGGGCGCGGTCTCCTATGTCGCCGCCAAGGGCGGCCTGGCGGCGCTCGCGCGCGCGCTGGCGGCCGAACTCGGCGCCCTGGGCATCACCTCGAATTCGCTGTCGCCCGGCTTCTTCGCCACCGAGACCAACGCCCAGCTGATCGCCTCGCCCGCCGGTGAACGCCAGCGCGAGCGCTGCCCGGCCAAGCGCTGGGCCGATCCACCGGAGATCGCCGGCGCCGCCCTTTTCCTCGCCTCGCCGGCCGCCTCCTACGTCAACGGTCATGCGCTGGTCGTTGATGGCGGCGTGTCGGCGACGTATCTGTCGTGACCATGAAACGCCAAATGCTCCTCGCGTCGCTCGGCTTCGCCGTCGCGGCAGTCGCCCTGCCCGCTTTTGCCGCTGGCCCCGATGCCCCGGCGATCGACGGACGGCATCTCGGCCTGCTGTGGATCGTGCCGTTCGCCGGCATCCTGCTGTCGATCGCCGTCATGCCTCTCGCCGTGCCCCAGTTCTGGCATCACCATTTCGGCAAGGTGTCGGCGGCTTGGGCCTTGATGGTCGTCGTGCCCTTCGCGGCGATCCATGGCGTGCCCACCGCCGCCTACGAGATCGTCCATCTGATGTTGCTCGACTACATTCCCTTCATCGTGTTGCTGCTGGCGCTGTTCACCGTCACTGGAGGCATCCACATCAAGGGCAACCTGCATGGCTCGCCGTCGATGAACACGGCGTTGCTCGCGATCGGCACGGTTCTGGCGGGCTGGATGGGCACCACCGGTGCCTCGATGCTGCTGATCCGCACCGTGATCCGGGCCAACGACGATCGGCGCCACAAGATCCACGTCTTCGTCTTTTTCATCTTCTTGGTGTCGAACGTCGGCGGAGCACTGACACCGCTCGGCGATCCGCCGCTGTTCCTGGGCTTCCTCAAGGGCGTCAGCTTCTTCTGGACCACCACGCACCTGTTCAGCGAGATGCTGGTTTGCGCTGTCGTTTTGCTCGCCCTCTTCTACGCCATCGACAGCTATTGGTACCGCAAGGAAGGCCGCGCCAAGCGCGATCCCACGCCGGAGTCGCCGGTGCGCATCGAAGGCGGCGTCAACATCATCCTGCTCGCGGTCGTCGTCGGCGTGGTGCTGGCCAGCGGCACCTGGAATCCCGGCGTGCGCTTCACGGTCTTCCACGTCACGCTCGAGCTGCAGCACGTCCTGCGCGATGTTTGTCTGGTGGCGATCTGCGCGGCGTCGCTGAAGCTCACCTCGCGCCGCGTACGGTCCGAGAACTCCTTCAGCTGGGGTCCGATGGCCGAAGTCGCCAAGCTGTTTGCCGGCATCTTCGTCACCATTGCCCCTGCGATCGCCATCCTGAAAGTCGGCAAGGATGGGGCCATGGCGCCCCTCGTGGCGCTGGTCACGAATCCGGACGGCCAGCCCAACGACGTCTGGTACTTCTGGCTCACCGGCGTCCTGTCGAGCTTCCTCGACAATGCGCCGACCTACCTGGTGTTCTTCAATCTCGCGGGCGGCGATGCCAATGTCCTGATGGGCACGCTCGCCAGCACGCTGGCTGCCATCTCCTGCGGCGCGGTGTTCATGGGCGCCAACACCTACATCGGCAACGCGCCCAACTTCATGGTCAAGGCCGTGGTCGAGGAGTCCGGCATCCGCATGCCGAGCTTCTTCGGCTATATGGCGTGGTCGTGCGGCATCCTGGTGCCGCTATTCGTGCTGCTCACTTTCCTGTTCTTCCTTTGAACAGCAGCGCGTCCAGGGAAAAGGGGCCCGGTCCGCGCGTCAGGATGAAGACCAGGATCGCCAGCCACAGCAGGTGCGAGGGATAGTCGTTCCAGTAAACGAAGAACTGAATGGTGAGGGTGAGCACGATCAGCGACAGGGCGGCCAGCCGCGTGAACAGCCCGACCAGGATCAGACAGGGAGCGGCCAACTCGACGGCTGTTCCGAGGTAGGCCGCGATCTCGGGCGGCAGGATCGGCAGCTTGTACTCGTCGCGGAACAGGCCGATCGCCTGTTCGATATTGTCGGCCTTGAGCGACCCCGAGCGCCAGAACACCCAGAAGATGCTGAAGCGCATCAGCAGTTGAAGCGCCTGCAGCGGAAAGGCATCGAGCCTGGCCCGCCACGTGTCGAAGAATGCCGTCATGGGTTTCTCCCTCGCTTCGTTCCGGTATAGGCAGAAACCGGGCGAGGCGGGGTCAAACCCCCTCACGCGCGCGTGAGCGGACCATCACAAAGCACGGAAAAGCCCGAACTTTGACGGGCTGCGGTATTGTCCTATGTCTTTCCGAATGAATCGCTACTGCACCTACTTCGACCATCGGTATCTCGATCGCGGATTGGCGATGATCCGTTCGCTGCGCCGTGTCGATCCCGATTGCCGAATCTCGGTGCTTTGTCTCACGCCGGAATGCGAGCATGTCCTCGCGCAATTGCAGGAGCCCGGTGTGACGTGGAAACGGCTCGCCGACTTCGAACGGGAGAACCCCGATCTCCTCGCCGTCAAGGACGGCCGCTCGCTCCGCGACTACTACTTCACGCTGTCGGGCTGTACCGTTTCATCGACGCTCGAGGCGGCCGACCCCGGCGACATCGTCACCTATCTCGATGCGGACCTGATGTTCTACTCGAGCCCGGCGCCGATCTTCGCGGCGATCGCGAACGCATCTGTCGGACTGATCGGACACCGCTTCCACTGGTGGGCCAAGCGGCTCGAGAAATACGGGCGCTTCAATGTCGGCTGGGTGAGCTTCCGGGCCGATGCCACGGGCCTGGAAGCGGCCCGGTGGTGGCGCAACAGCTGCATCGAATGGTGCTACGGCTGCGTCGACGGCGACCGCTTTGCCGACCAGAAATACCTCGACCACATTTTCCTTAGGTTTCCGAATGTCATCGAGGTCACGCATCCCGGCGCGAATGTCGGGCCGTGGAACATCTGCCGGCACACGATTACCCGGGGATCCGACGGTGCGTTCGTAGTCGACGGAAAATTCCCGCTGATCTTCTTTCACTTCGCGGGACTGAAGGAGATCGAGCCGGACGTTTTTCTTGGCAGCAACATCTCCTATCTGGGCCCTTTTTCCGCCATCGTCCGGAACGACATCTACGGACCGTATGTGGCGCACCTGAAGGGAATCCTCGATGAGATCGGCGGCATCCCAGTCACCGAACCTCCGACGCCGGAAAACTCCATCGGCGGACCCTTGTCGCTGACGGATCGCCTGCTGGCGCGGATGCGTCTTGAGGCCAGTAGATGGGCCGGGCACTACGTCAGGCTACCATTCGGCTGACGATCATCTCAGGGTATTCGAGAGGCTGAAGATGTTCTTGCCGTGATACAGGAAGTCGCGATTGCGCCGGCCCATCTCGCGCAGGAAATTCCGGGAATTTGCCGTCCCCGGTAGCATCCCGTCATGCAGCTCGATGATCAGCAGGGGAAACGCGTCGATCCAGTCCGTATTGCCTCCGAACAAGTCTTCTTCGGACCCTTCGATGACGATCTTCACGATGAACGGTCGGGCGCCCTTGCGGCGCTCGTCGTCGAGAAGCGTATTGATCGACAGGATCCTGGTGTCTCCCCCGACAGCACCGTTCACCCGGTGCGCGAAGCTCCGATCCTGGCGTTCCAGGCTCCCGGTTCCATCGACGCTCCCGACCGCCGCGCACAGGAAGGCGATCCTGTCGCCGCTGTTGGTCTCTCGCGCCAGCGCGACATTGTCTTCATCCGGTTCGACGGCAACGATACGCGCCTGCGGATAGGTTTCGGCGAAGAATTTGGTCGCAATCCCACAATGCGCCCCACAGTCGATGATGAGCGGCGCAAGGTTCTGCGCGATGATGGTCTCGTACTGTGCGTCGAGCTCTTCGCGCCGCCCGATCCTTTCGAGTCCGTACTCGTTCTTGTCGAAGATCAGGCCCATGAGATTGAGGTCAACCGTGTCCCGCACCTTGAGGGAGAAGAACTTCCTGTTCACCCTGTCGTAGACCACCTGCCGGCACAGCAGCGGCGGCGAAACACGCCAGAAGCGCGGCGCCTGCCCGCGCAAGGTGTACCCGCCCGACAACACCCAACGGCCGAGCCAGCGCGCCATCGTCCAGGCCCGCTGGCGGCTGGACAATTTCGTCCAGAAGCCCGGCTTGGCGTCGTTTCGACGACCTATCAAGTCACGCGGAAGTTCTTGAACTGCCACGGGTCCGCCTTGTCGATGTCCTCGGGGAACAACGCACCACGGCCATCAAGCGGCGTCCAGTCGCTGTACTTGCCGACGACAGGGCCGAGATAGGGCATGCAGATCTCGAGGTTGCGCGCGAAATCCATCTCGTCGGCCTCGACGACGCCGCGGTCGGGATTCTCGAGTGCCCAGACGATGCCCGACAGGACCGGCGCACAGACCTGCATCGAGGTTGCATTGTTGTAGGGCGCGATCTCCCGCGCTTCGTGGATGTCGAGCTGCGAGCCGTACCAGTAGGCGCCCTTCTGGTGGCCCATCAGCAGGACGCCGAGTTCGTCGCGGCCGTCGGTGATTTCATCGACGATCAGGCGCTGGCGCTTCTGTTGCCGCAGGTTCTTTCCGACGATCTCGTGCATCGACATGATCGCCTGGTCGCAGGGATGGTAGGCATAGTGCACGGTGGGCCGGTAGACGACGTCGTCCCCTTGCCGAAGCGAGTAGTAGTCGGCGATCGAGATCGCCTCGTTGTGGGTGATGATGAAGCCGTGGAACGGGCCCTCGATGGGCGTCCAGGTGCGCACACGCGTGTAAAGGCCGGGCTGGTTCAGGTAGATGGCGGCGCCGCTGCCGAATTCATGGCGCGCGGCATCGGCCGGCAGTGCCTTCTCATGCGTGCCCCAGCCCATCTCGGCCGGCTGGCCACCTTCCGAGACGAAGCCGTCGATCGACCAGGTGTTGACGAACTCACCGACCTTCTTCGGCTTCTTCGAGACCTGGGTGTCGCGTTCGGCGATATGGATCACCTTGACGCCCAGCTCGCGCGCCAGCTCGGCCCAGGCCTCCCGGGTGTCCGGCTTGACGATGCCGAGGCCGGTGTCCTTGGCGAGGTTCACCAGCGCTTTCTTCACGAAATGCGAGACCAGGCCGGGATTGGCGCCGTGGGCGATCACGGCCGTCGGCCCGCCGACATACTTCGGCACGAGCTTCAGCATGTTGTCGCGCAGCGCATAGTTGGAGCGCTGCGAGACCGACAGGCTGGGGTCGGTATAGCCGCCGGGCCAGGGCTCGATACAGGTGTCGATGTAGAGCGCGCCCTTTTCCTGGCACAGCTCTACCAGCGCCGTCGAGGCGACCTCGACCGAGAGATTGACCAGAAAGTCGCCCTTGCCGAGGCGCTTGTCGAGCGTCTGGCGAAGATTCTCGCGAGTTAGCCGCTTCTTGATGAAGGTGGCACCGTAGCGCTTGGCCTCCTTCAAGCCGCCGCGATCCTCAGCGGCGATGATGGTGATCTGTTCCGGCTTGATGTCGATATGGCGCAGGATCAACGGCAGCACACCCTGACCGATCGAGCCGAATCCGATCATGACCATGCGGCCAGTGAAAGGGACATACTTCTTGAAAGCCTTTTTCTTGGCCTTGCGAGCGGTCTTCTTCGCCATAATTGCGTCTCCGATCGACAGGATTCCGGTCGTTAAACGGCAACGGGGCCTTTCTCAAGGCCCCGTCGGTTACCCTTTTGAGAAATTACGGCTCTATATGCAGACCGCTTTCAAGGGCGCGAAGCCATTGAACGCCACCGACGAGTACGTCGTCGTGTAGGCACCGGTCGAGAGAATCTCTACCTTGTCGCCCGGCTTAAGCGACAGCGGCAGCTTGTACTCCGTCTTCTCGTAGAGAATGTCGGCGCTGTCGCAGGTCGGACCGGCAAGCACCACCGGACCGGCGCGCGTGCCGTCACGGCTGGTCCGCAGGCGGTACTTGATGCTCTCGTCCATGGTTTCGGCGAGACCGCTGAACTTGCCGATGTCGAGGTAGACCCAGCGCTTGCGGTCGTTGGCCGCCTTGCGCGAGACCAGCACGACCTCGCTCTGGATCACGCCGGCGTCGCCCACCATGGAACGGCCAGGTTCGATAATGACCTCCGGCATGCGGTTGCCGAAATGGCGCACCAGCGCGCGGCCGACTGCCTCGCAGTAGGCCTCGATGCTGCTGACCTCGGCGCGATACCGGGCCGGGAAGCCACCGCCCAGGTTGACCATGCGCAGGTCCACGCCCTCTTCGGCGAGGGCAAAGAACATCTGCGAGACCTGGCCGAGCGCCTTGTCCCACTGCTCGAGGTCGGTCTGCTGGCTGCCGACGTGGAACGAGATGCCGTAGGCATCGAGGCCCCAGTCCTTGGCCTTGCGCAGGAGATCCTTGGCCATCTCCGGGGCACAGCCGAACTTCTTGCTGAGCGGCCACTCGGCGCCGCCGCAATCGACCAGCACGCGGCAGAACACCCGGGCACCCGGCGCCACGCGGGCGAGCTTCTGCAGCTCCGCCTCGCTGTCGAAGGCGAACAGACGCACGCCCTGCTGGTAGGCCCAGGCGATGTCCTTTTCCTTCTTGATGGTGTTGCCGAAGGAAATGCGGTCCGAGGCGACACCCGCGGCCTGAACCAGCTCGATCTCGCCACGGCTCGCCGTGTCGAACTTCGAGCCGGCCGTCGACAGACGCGACACAATCTGCGCAGCCGGGTTGGCCTTCACGGCATAGAAAATATGGGCCGTCGGCAGCAGTTCGCGCATGCGCCGGAAGTTGTTCTCGACGACGTCGAGATCGACGACCAGGCAAGGAGTCTCGGGCTGCTGCTCGCGGAGATAACGAAAGATACGCTCGGTCATCGCTGGGGGGTTCCCCGTCAATAAAAAGTAGTCAGGCAGGTTCGGCAGGAGAGGTCGAACGCGACGTACGGCGCCCAAAAGGGCGGCGTGCGTCAGCCCATACTCGACGGAGACACGATCCGCTTGAGCGGAAGATCTAGGGTGACAGCCGGGCTTATCGCCAGGCAATTGACATAATAACGGGGAATGCGCCCCGCGCGGTAAGCAAACATATCAGAAGCTCCTTCCCGGACCCGGCCCTCTCCGCTTGAAAGCGAATTAACCGGCACTGCCAAAAAGAACACTTTCCGTCGTTGCGTAACCACTAAGGGCCAGCGGCACGTGCGTTGGGCGTCTTGGATATTTCGTAAATACAACTAATCGACGCCGTTACAAGAGGATTCTTCCTCCTCGTGAAAAATAATTGGGTATCTTGTGTTCAAAAGAACACACAAGCACGTCAGGCCCGAGGCTGCGAGGCGCCTGGCAACCGGATCGACGCCGCCAACATCGTGAGAGGCACGAGCACCACCGCCGATGCGATCAGCGAGGCCTCTGTGCCAAATAGGGTGGCGATATTGCCCCACAGGAGAGAGCCGACGACCATGGCGCCGAAAAACACCATCTGGTGTACCGCCATGCCGCGCGCCCGCATGAAGTTGGGGAGGATCGTCTGAACCGCGGTGCCGTTGTTGGCGATGAAGGTGATCCAGCAGGCGCCCGACAGGGCGACGCAGGCACCGACCACCAGCGGCGTGAGCACGAGCGCGATCACCAGGGTGGCGGCAGTGTGGATGCCCATCGCCCAGATGTTGGCGCGGTCCGGTCCGAGCAGGCGGTTCAAGGTCGGCATGAGGATAGCGCCAGCCACGGCACCGGCCCCGAACACGGCGTAGAGGATGCCGAAGGCGAATTCGTCGAGACCGAGCTCGAAGCGGCCGATCACCGGCAGCAGGGTGCCGACGGCGATGCCGGGCACGAAGAAGCAGAGGCCGCGGGCGAAGATCGCCTTGAGTTCGCCGGAGCCCCGCACGAAGGCGATGCCGGTGTGCGCCGCCTCGAGCAGTCCCTCGCGACGCTGGGCGGCTTTCGCCTCGGCCGGCCGGCGCCAGCGCAGCATGGCGAAGATCACGCCGACATAAGTGGCGGCGTTGATGGCGAAGAGCATGAAGACGCCGACCAGACTGAGCAGAACCTGGCCAACCACCGGCCCCACGGTGCGGGCAAGGTTGAAGCCGGCGCTGTTCAAAGAGATGGCGGGCCGGAGGTGCGGTCCCGAGACGATCTCGGGCACGACGGCATGCCAGGCCGGCGCGTTCATGGCGTTGCCGAGCCCCATGCAGAAACTCAAGCCAAGCAGGCTCCAGTGGTCGAGCCGGCCCACGAAGGCCAACACGGCCAAGGTGGCGGCCACAGCCATCATCCAGACCTGGCAGACGATGATGTAGCGGCGGCGATCGAACCGGTCGGCCAGGACGCCGGCAAAGAAGCAGAACAGGAACATCGGGAGCGTGCCCGCCGCCGACAGCAGCGCCACGAAGATCGGCTCCTGCGTCAGGCTGGTCATCTCCCAGGCGGCACCCGTGGTCGCCATCCAGCCGCCGGTGTTGGACAGGACGTTGGCGGTCCACAGCAGCGCGAAGGAGCGGTTGGCGAAGGGGGCGAAGGCCGACGCCGGGCGGCCAACGCCGGGCGACGGTGGGCTCACCCCAGCGCCTTCTCGTAGATCCGATGGGTCTTGTAGTGAACGCCGCCGACCGAGCGGATGATGTTGTTGGTCGCCTTGTTGTCCTCGAGGATCCAGCCCAGCTCGGCCGAGGTCTTGCCCAGCCGCTTGCCGTTGGCGCGCAGATGGTCGATGGCGATCATGGCGAGGCCGGCGCCCATCAGGGGGTGATTGCGGAACTTCTTCTTCACGCCCATCAGCGGCACCCGCGTGCTGCGGACGTCGGTGATCTTGAGCCGCAGCAGCAGCTTCACCAGGTTCCAGGGATTGAGCACCCCATCGAAGTCGACGGTCGCCTCGGAAAGATTGGTAAGCGCCAAGATGAAGGCGACCGTTTCGTCGTCGACATCCACGAACACGGCGAGATCCGGCACGATCACGGGGCGCAGCGCCTTGGAGGCATGGTCGATCTCGGCTTGGGTGAAGGGCACGTAGCCCCAGTTGTCGCTCCAGGCGTCGTTGAAGATGCCGACAAGGATGCGGACCTCGGCGTCGAACATCTTCATGTTGGCGGTGCGGACCTTGACCCGCCCGGCGAGGCCGGCGCGGTCGAGCAGCTTGCGGCCGATGGTCTCCGGCGCGTTCTGGACATCGTAGTCGTAGGAGAAGAGGTCCTTCGCCTTCACGTAGCCGCAAGCCTCGACCCGCGCCCCGGCATAGGGCGGATCGTACGGCACCATCAAGACCGGGCGGCTGTCGAAACCGTCGACCAGGAGGCCGACCTCCTCGTTGACGGAGAGGGTGAAAGGACCGGTCACGCGGACCATGCCCCTGGCCTTCAGCCAGGCCTCGGCCGCGGCGAACAGGGCGGCGAAGATGGCGGGATCGTCCTCCGCCACCAGGCAGCCGAACTGGCCGGTGTTGTCCTTGTGCTGTGCAAGATAGGCGCTGTCGACCTGGGCGGAGATGCGACCGACGACCCGGCCGGCCCGCCGCGCGACGAAGAACTGGACCTCGGCATGCAGAAACAGCGGGTTCTTCTTGGGCGAGAAGGCCTCCTGCCGCTCGACGTTGAGCGGGGCCACCCAGCCCTTGTGTCCGGCATAGAGCCGCCTGGGCAGGCGGATGAATTCCTTGAGGTCGGCCTTGGTGGCCACGGGGGAGACGACGAGATCGGAAGGGGCCATTTGCGCCTCAGGCTACCACGCCGGGTGAGGCGCTTCGGAACACGAACTGGCCATCGGGCTCGCAACCGGTGCCGTCGGCGCGCAAGGCGCGAATGTCGACGCCCAGGTGCCATCCCGCCCCTTCGCGCTCGATGTGAATCAGATGGTAACGCGCGCGGCCATATTTACTGCCGATAGCGGCCGAGGCCGAGGTGACGCCGATCACCGGCACCGGCCCGGCCGGGCCGTCGATGCGCGCAACTTCGCTGCGATGATTGTGCCCGTGCAGGATGAGTTCGCAGCCGACGCGGCGGATCATCGCCTGGAAAGCCGCCGCATCGGTCAGGCGCTTGAATCGCGACTCGGTGGTGAGCGGCGGATGATGGATCAGGACGACACGGCAGAGTCCCTGGCGGCCAAGATCGGCCAAAAGCTTCTCGGCCGCCGCGATCTGGGCGTCGCCCAGTGTTCCTGTGGCGAGCAGAGGTGGCTTCGGCATCCCGCTGTTGAGGCCGACCAGCGCGACCGGCCCGCGCCGGCGCACGGTCGGGAAGACCTGGAAGTCGGTGGCCGGCGGCTTGTCGTCGCCTGCCATATAGGCGCCCCAGCGGCCCAGCCCTTCGCCCCATGTCGTGGCGACATAGACATCGTGGTTACCGGGAATGACCGTGATCCCCTCGGGCGTGCCGAATTCGGCCAGCCACTTCGAGGCGCGGGCGAATTCGTCGGGGAGAGAGATATTCACCAGGTCGCCGGTCAGCGCGATGTGATCGGGCTTCTGCGCCTGGATGTCGGCCACGATGCCGGCCAGCGCCTCCGGCACATGCAAATGTGCCCGGTGCCGCCACCAGTTGAGATAGCCCGTCGCGCGCTTGCCGACGAGGTCGAGCGGGCGCGCCACGGGCATCGGCAGATGCGGATCGGACAGATGCGCCAGCGTGAACATGGAAGCGTGATCCACCGCCCGGGCCGGACGGTCAAGCAAGACGGCCGGCGCTAGCGGGCGCCGGCGACGACGCGCAACTTCGGCGTCGCGGAAATGACACCGAGCTGGCGGCCGATGCCGGTCATGACTTCGACCATATGCTGGAGTTGTTCCGGCGTATGAGCGGCGCAAACCGAGCAGCGCAGCAACGAGACGCCGTTCGGCGTGGCCGGCGGCACCGCAACGTTCACGTAGATGCCGGCATCGAGCATGGCGCGCCAGAAACCGATGGCAAGCATGCGGTCGGGCAGATGGACGCCCACCACCGGGCCATGCTCGGGCCCGAGCTTGAAGCCCTGGGCGGCGAGGCCGTCATAGAGCGTGGCGACATTGTCCCAGAGCTGCTTGCGCAGCTCCGGCCGTGCCTGGACGACGCGCAACGCCTGCCGGACGGACGCGACGATCGAGGGCGGCAGCGACGCCGTGAACATGTAGGAACGCACGGTGACGCGCAGGATGTCGAAGTCGGGATCGTTCGAGACGCAGTAGCCGCCGATCGCGCCCAGGGTCTTGGAGAAGGTGCCGACGATGAAATGGCAATCGTCGAGGACGCCGGTCGACTCGCAGAGGCCGCGGCCGGTCTCGCCGAGCGCGCCCAGCGAATGGGCCTCGTCGACCAGTACATAGGCGCCGTACTTCTTGCAGACGTCGACGAATTCGCGGAGCGGTGCGCTGTCGCCCAGCATCGAGTAGATGCCTTCCAGGATCACCAGCCGGTTGCCCGGCTTGTCGCCCAGGCGCCGGAGGCGCGACTCAAGGCTCGACGGATCGTTGTGCTTGAAGCGCACGACCTCGGCCTGGGTCATCTTGCAGGCATCGTAGATCGAAGCATGGCTGTCGGCGTCGATCAGGAGATGGTCGCCCTGCCCGACCAGGGTGGAAATCACCCCGAGATTGGCCTGATAGCCGGTCGTGAAGACCATACAGTGCTTCTTGCCGTAGAAGGCGGCGATTTCCTCCTCGAGGAGGACGTGCTCGCTGTAGCTGCCGTTGGCGATGCGCGAGCCGGTCGTGCCGGTGCCCTCGGCTCGGATCGCCTCGATGGCGGCTTCCATGCAGGAATGATCGAACGTCAGGCCGAAATAGTTGTTGGTGCCGACCAGCAGGGTCTTGCGGCCGTTGATGATCGCCTCGGTCGGCGACAACACCCGCTCCATGCGGATCTGGAAAGGATCGGCCCCGGTGGTCCGGACGTCGCGGTACGCCTCGAGCAGGCCCGCGTGACGGTCGAACAAGCCCATAATGTTTAGCGCTTGGCGCGCAGGTCCAGGATCGTGTCGGCGAGCTGGTCGACGGTATGGATCTCGGCCACGACGTTCATCGGGATCGACACGTCGAAACTGTCCTCGAGCTCCATGACCATGTCCATGATCGCCAGCGAATCGATGGTGAGGTCCTTGGCAATGACGGTGGCGCCGACGATCGGCCGCTCACCGGCCTGGTACGGCGCGAGGTGACGGCAAATCTCCCGGATCACGTCGAGACGCGATGCCAGGCGGGGCAGTTCGAGGGTGTTGGCGATGTCGTCGTTTTCGACGATCAATTGATGGGCAGTGCGCAAGAGCTGCTCTCCGGTCCCGGGGTCAGACATGCCACCTTGTGACAGAAACCGTGATTCCTTGTGAAATAACAATTTGTTACGCAGTGTTTCACACGTGCCTATAGCCATTTGTTCTGGCGGTACCACAAGATCGTGTCGCGGAACCCTGCCTTCAGATCGTAACGGGGCCGGAAACCGAGCGTTGCCGCCAGGCGGCGGTCGTGAACTGCCCAGTCGGGGTGAAACAGTTCCCGGACCTTGGCCCGGGTCAGCATCTGCGCCGCCCCTCCCCAGGCATGGCGCATGCCGTTGGCCCAGCCGACGATCTCCATGGCGACCCGGGGAACCGGCACCGACCGCACGGAGCGTCCAAGAGCCTCCCCGGCTGCTGCCGCCATGTCGCCATAGCCGTAGCCGCCTTCCCGGCCATCATCGATCTCGTAGACCGCTGGAGGAAGTGGGACCTCGACGGCCCGAACGAGCGCCTCGGCCAGATCCTCGACATGGATCAGAGACAGTCGGGCGCCTTCCCCCTTGGGCCGCGGGGCAAGCCCCCGGGCCGCGGCCTTGAAATAGGCCAGGGTCTCCCGATCGCCGGGTCCGTATACCGCCGGCGCCCGGACGGCGAGCCAAGGCCCGGCGCGTTCCGCCGCCACCTGCTCGGCCGCCCGCTTGCTCCCCGCATAGGCCGAGAGCTGGGGTTCGCGGGCCGCCAGCGACGACAGCAGGATGAAGCGCGCCTCGGGCGCGAGCGCCGACAGGCGGGCCGTTCCGTCGCGGTTGACCGTCATGAAATCGGCCGGCGCCCGCGCCTTGATGAGGCCGGCGGCGTGGATCACCGTGTCGACCCCGTCGACCAGACGCCGCAGCGCCGCTTCGTCGGCCAGGTCGCCCAGCACGATCTCGGCCTCGACGCCGGCCAGCGAGGGCACCGGCGACCAGCGCCGGATCAGCAGCCGGACCTTGTAGCCGTGCCGGGCAAGAGCGGCGACGAGATGCGGCCCGACGAACCCCGTGGCGCCGGTGACCGCGACCAGCCTGCCCATTGCGATCGCCTCAGGCCGCGGCAGGCTTATAAGTGTAAAGGCCGGCGAGGTAGTTGGCCTTGGTCCGCGCGCGGCTGAGCTTGCCCGACGACGTCGTCGGCAGCCCCGTTGTCGGCGGTACCAGCGCGACGTCGCAATCGACGGCAATCGCCTCGCGCACCGCGCCGGCGACATCGCGCGCCAGGGCCACGCGAGCCTCCTCGCCCGACACGCGCGCCAGAACCGCCACGACCACGCGCTCGCCTTCGCCAGTGTCGATGGAAAAGGCGGCCGCATCGCCGTTCTTCACGACGCGCTTGGCTTCGATCGCCCACTCGATGTCCTGCGGCCAGACATTGCGCCCGTTGATGATGATGAGGTCCTTGGCGCGGCCGGTGACGACGATCTCGCCGTCCAGCCAGTAGCCAAGGTCGCCGGTATCGAGCCAGCCATCGTCGGCAAGCACTTCGCGGGTTGCTTCGGGCTCACCGAAATAGCCCGGCATGACACTGGGACCCTGGACGAAGATGCGCCCCACCTCGCGGTCGGCCAGGAGCTTGCCGGCGAGGTCGCGCACTTCGAGAACGTGGCCCGGCAGGACCCGCCCGCAGAGCACGAAGCTGCGGGCGCGTTGCCCGTCCTGGGGATCGGCTGCGGGAACGGCCCGTTGCTGGTCGGCCAGGGCGACGCGGTCGACGATGTCGGTGCGCACGCCCACGCCCTGGGGGCTGAAGGTGATGGCCAGGCACACCTCGGCCATGCCGTAGCTTGGAATGAAGGCCTTGCGATCGAAGCCCGACGGCTCGAAGGCGTCGGCGAAGCGGTGGAGCACCTCGGGGCGGATCATGTCGCCGCCGATCCCGGCGCGCCGCCAGCACGAGAGATCGAGGTCGGCGGGCACCTGCATCGCGCCGCGGCGCATCGAGAGGTCGTAGCCGAAGCTCGGGCTGTACGAGATGCTGCCGCGATTGCGCGAGATGATGTTCAGCCACTGCATGGGCCGGCGCGCAAAATCGCGCGGCGTCAGATAGTCGATGGCGAGCTGGCTGGAGAGCGGTCCCATCAGGAAGCCGATCAGGCCCATGTCGTGATAGAGCGGCAGCCAACTCACGGCGCGGTCGCCCGGCACCACGTCGAGGCCGGCCGGCCCGGTCATGCCTGCGAGGTTGGCCATCAGCGCCCGCTGCGAGATCTGCACGCCGTGCGGGTGACGCGTGCTGCCCGAGGAGAACTGGATGTAGCTGAGGTCGGCGGCGCCGAGCGGCCGAAGGTCGACCGCCTTCTCCGGCAGCGCATCGAGGGCGTCCTTGCCACCATGCAGGCGCACCGCCGGGAACTCCCTGGCGGCGTCGGCGAGGAAACCCGCGAGATCGTCGATGCCGACGGCGGCGACCGCACCCGAGGCAAAAAGCTGGCGGCGGAGCTGGTCGAGATAGGCGTCCTTGCCGCCGATGCCGACCGGGATCGACACCGGGACGGGCACCAGCCCGGCATACTGGGCGCCAAAGAACGAATCGAAGAAGCCCGGCCAGGTGTCGGCGGTGATCAAGAGCCGTTCGCCCGCCGCAAACCCCGCCCCGATCAGCTTGCGGGCAGTGACATGGGCGCGTTCCCTGACCTCGCGCCAGGGGATCGCCGACAGCAGGTCCCCCTTGGCGTTATAGAAGGAGACACCGGTCTGACCCTGGGCCGCATAGTCCAGCATCTCGGGCACGGAGGCGAAACCGGCGCGGCGCTGGGCAAGCTGGCTATTGCGTGAAGGAATCGGATCCATTGGAACGGCGGGTCTCCTAGCAGAGGGGTCGGAGGCCCTCAAGACGCTGACACCGGCGCCCGTGGCCGACGTTGACACACCCCGACCTCGGTAAGATAGTGCCCGACCCCCGCCAAAAGCGGGGGAATTTTACTTCTGAAGGAGGGTCTAGCTGTGATTACGGCTGTTATGCCGACGTACGGTCGCAAGGACGTCGTGTTCGAACGCGGAGAGGGCTCTTATCTCTACGCGGCGGACGGCCGACGTTATGTCGACTTTACCTCCGGCATCGCCGTCAACGCGCTGGGCCACTGCCACCCTTATCTGGTCAAGGCTCTGACCGAGCAGGGCCAGAAACTGTGGCACACCTCGAATCTGTTCCGCATCGGCAACGGCGAGAAGCTGGCCAAGCGGCTGGTCGAGAACTCGTTCGCCGACACCATGTTCTTCTGCAACTCGGGCGCCGAGGCGATCGAGGGCGGCATCAAGCTGATCCGCAAGTATCAGTTCATGAACGGCCAGCCCAAGCGCTACAAGCTGATCTGCTTCCAGGCGGCGTTCCATGGCCGCCTGCTGAACGCGCTCTCGGCCACCGGCAACGAGAAGTACCTCGAAGGCTTCGGCCCGCCGGCGCCGGGCTATCTGCACGCGCCGCTCAACAACACCAACGTCGTGCGCGACATGGTCGACGACGAGACCGCCGGCATCCTGGTCGAGCCGATCCAGGGCGAGGGCGGCATCCGCGGAACCACGACGCAGTTCCTGAAGGACCTCCGCGCGATCTGCGACGAGTTCGGCCTGCTGCTGTTCTACGACGAGATCCACACCGGTTTCGGCCGTACCGGCAAGATGTGGGGCTACGACTGGTCGGGCGTGAAGCCCGACGTCGCGGCGATCGCCAAGGGCATGGGTGGCGGCTTCCCGATCGGCGCCTTCATGGCAACCGAGAAGGCGGCGGTCGGCATGGTCCCGGGCACGCACGGCTCGACCTACGGCGGCAATCCGTTGGCCACGGGCGTGGCCAACGCGGTGCTCGACGTGCTGCTGGCGCCCGGCTTCATCGACGGCGTGCGCGAGCGCGGCGAATACCTGAAGGGCGAACTCGAGAAGCTCTGCAAGAAGCACCCTAAAGTATTCGTCGAGCAGCGTGGCATGGGCTTCCTCCAGGGCCTGCAATGCAACCCCGCGGTGCCGGCCGGCGACATGGTGAACAAGCTGCAGTCGCTCGGCATGCTGGTGCCGCCGGCGGGCGAGAACGTCGTCCGAATCTTCCCCGCGCTGGTCGCCGACAAGGCGATCCTCGACGAGGGCATGGCCATCCTCGAGCAGGCCGCGGTCGCGTTCGAAGCCCAGAACTCAGCGACTGGCAAGTGACGACCCATGTCGACACCCAAACATTTCCTCGACCTGGACCAGGTCGACCCTAAAACACTTCGCCAGATACTCGACCAGGGAAAGGCGATGAAAAAGTCGCGCTCAACTGGGGGGCACGACAAGCCGCTCGCCGGCAAGACGCTCGCCATGATCTTCGAGAAGCCCTCCACGCGCACGAGGGTATCGTTCGAAGTGGGCATGCGCGAGCTGGGCGGCGACACGATCATGCTCGGCCGCACCGACACCCAGCTCGGCCGCGGCGAAACCATCGCCGACACCGCGCGCGTGCTCAGCCGCTACGTCGACATCATCATGATGCGCACCACCGTCGAGGAGAAACTCCTCGAGATGGCCAAGTACGCGACCGTGCCGGTGATCAACGGGCTCACCGACAAGACGCACCCCTGCCAGCTCATGGCCGACGTCATGACCTACGAGGAGCATCGCGGCTCCATCAAGGGCAAGTCGGTCGCCTGGTCGGGCGACGGCAACAACATGGCCACCTCGTGGATCCACGCCGCCGTGCAGTTCGACTTCGAGCTGCGCATCGCCTGCCCGCCCGAGCTGACGCCGCCGGCCGACGTGCTGCAATGGGCGGAGAAGTCCAAGGGCCAGATCCGGATCGGCCACGATCCGGCCAAGCTGGTGAGCGGCGCCGACTGCGTCGTCACCGACACCTGGGTGTCGATGGGCGACGAGGATCCGCAAAGCCCGAGTGCCGCGCGACGTCATAATCTTCTGCGCGGCTATCAGGTCGACAAGCACCTGATGAAGCAGGCCAAGAAGGACGCGATCTTCATGCACTGCCTGCCTGCACATCGCGGCGAGGAAGTGACCGCGGACGTGATCGACGGCCCGCAGTCGGTCGTGTTCGACGAAGCCGAGAACCGCCTGCACGCGCAGAAGAGCATCCTGGCGTGGTGTCTATCGTGAGTCTCGCGTCGGAGGGTCTCGCCCCTTCCGACGATTGGGACCGCGTACTCCCCTTCCAGCTCGACGCGCTGGGCGTCCGCGGCCGCCTCGTGCGGCTCGGGCCCTCGCTCGACGCCATCGTCGAAGGCCACGGCTATCCGCTCGCCGTGGCGCGGCCGCTGGCCGAGGCGATGGTGCTGTGCGTGGCGCTGGCGACGTCGCTGAAATACGACGGCATTTTCACCCTGCAGATCGGCGGCGACGGACCGATCCGCCTGCTCGTCACCGACCTCACCAGCGAGGGCGCGCTGCGCGGCTATGCCCAGTTCGATTCCTGGAAGCTCGCCGTGGCCCTCGGCTCCGGCAACCACGATGCCCCTGACGGCTACGTGCCCAAACTGTTCGGCCAGGGCCGCCTCGCCTTCACGGTCGACCAAGGCCGGCACACCGAGCGCTACCAGGGCGTCGTGCCGCTGGAGGGCGCCACCCTGGCCGACTGCGCCCACACCTATTTCCGCCAGTCCGAGCAGCTGCCGACCGGCATCAAGATCGCGGCCCGCCGCGACGAGACGACGGACGGTCCGCGCTGGCGCGCCGCCTCGCTGGTCGTGCAGCAGATGCCCGAGTTCGACGCCGGCCGCGTCGACATCGACCAGGACCAGCGCGAGGACGACTGGCGCAAGGCCGTCATCCTCATGGCCTCGGCCACCGAGAAGGAGATGCTCGACCCGGCGCTCCCCGGCAAGACGCTGCTGTTCCGCCTGTTCCACGCCGAAGGCGCGCGCCTGTTCGAGCCCCGCGCCTTCCAGGCCCGCTGCCGCTGCTCGCGCGAACGCATCGACGGCGTGCTGAAGTCGATCAGGCGCGAAGAGCTGGCGGACCTGCGCGACCCGCAGGGCCTGGTCGCCGTCACCTGCGAGTTCTGCTCGACCCAGTACACCTACGACGAGGCCGACCTCGACCGGATCTACGCGTCCGCCGCTTAGGCGAATCCGGCCCAACCCGACACATGGATTTTTGGCTCTCCGCACGCCGGAAAGCCAATAACGGCGGGCTTTTCGCCCGCTCCACGGGCACACTCGAAACGCCCGTATGTTGTGCCCCGAGTTGAGCCAGACTTCGGGATAAGCCTTATTTTACGGGCTTTTATACGACTCCCGGATTCTTCATTTGCACGGGCCCCTGCGCGCCCTGTGCCCAGGGCGTCGTCAAGTGTCTGTTCTGGCGTCGTTATCTGGCGCCGAGTTGAGACGGGGTCGTTCTTGGGACTGTCCGCGACTCAGGAGTCGCGGCGGCTGCACCCGGGGCTCAGGGCCTGTCCCGCGGGCGTGCCGCGAGGGGTCGTGCCGAAATGGAAAAGGCCGGCGCAGTCCAGGCGCCAGCCTACCAGAAATATAGGCATAAACCTGCTGGACTTGCAACTCTCATTGTCAGACCCGCAAGGCCCTCAATCCGGCCCACGTCGCCTCGGCGCCAAAGGTGCGCACGCGGGCGCCCCGCTGCCCGAGCGCGAGGGCATAGCGCGCGGTGAGCGCCGCCGCGCCGATCGCGACGACCTCGCGGTCCCCCGGCAGCTCCTGCAGATACAATTCCTCGCCGATCAGCAGGCCCGAAAGATAGCTCGCCGATTCGGCCGGCGACAATCGGCCGAACAGCGCCAGCGCCCGCACGCCGAAGGCATTGTGCAGCAGGCCTTCGCCATTGCCGGCGCGCGCCACGCCGCGCAGGAAGGCCGCCTCGTCGAGGGACGCCTCGGCCTCGAGCGTGCGCGCCAGGATGGAATGCTGACTCAGCACTCCATAGAACTCGCCGGTCATGAAAGTGCGGAAGCCGGTGATCCGGCCGCCCTGCACCGTGGCCCATTTGCTGTGCGTGCCGGGCAGAACAAACAGCCCCTCCGTGAGACCGGCCAGCCGCAGGACGCCGAAGATCTGCACCTCCTCGCCGCGCATCACGTCGGGCACGTCACGTTGCTCGTCGCTGAGGCCGGGCACGAGGGCGATCCGCCCCGGCTCGATCCAGTGCAGGCGTTGCCTGAGTTCGTCGGGCCCGGCGGGACAGGCAACATAGGGCGCCTCGTGCCAGCCCTGCCGGCTGCCGGCCATGCCGGAAATCAGGCAGACGGTGCCGGCCGGCTTCATCCAGTCCGAGAACAGGGAGGCAAAGACGCCGGCGAAGTCGCCATTGGGGACGTTGAGAATGCCGAGCGGCGCGCTCTTCTCTTCCAGCACGCGGCCTGCTTCGTCGAGACGGGCGCCGCGCAAAGAGCTCGTTCCCCAGTCGACGGCGATCAATGGCGGCACGGCTTGTCGTCTCCCTTCGCTGTGATCCCGAGCCCTTCGACTTCACTCAGGCGCAGCGAGGGATCTCTGGGCATCGGAAACTTTAGACCATCACGGTTTCTGCGAAGGCCTTCCTGGTGCGGTTGGCCTCTTCCTCGGGCAGCCAACGGATCATCTGCGGTACGACGGTCTCCATCAGCCGACGTCGCTCCAGCGGAAGTCCTTGCGCACCGGCTTCACGAGCCTCCGTCAGGAAGGCCGCGAGCTTGCGGCGCACACGAGCCAAGTCCGCCGTCGGGGCGGGGGCCGGCGCAGCCTGGCCGGCAAACATGCTTAGTTGAGCCATCGTCGGCGTCCTTCTTCGCTTAGTTGTCATTGTCGGCGGCAAGACCAAGATCGGCAACGCTCAGAAGTGGCTTATCCAGAACTGCAGTCGCAAGGATCGACCACTCGCTCTGGGCTATCCTGCCCCATCGGAACCGCCGACAGGAGAAACACCATGGTCGCGCCACGCCCGTCCAAGACGCATATCGGCAATCATGCGCTCAAGCCCGAAACGCTGATGCTCAGCTACGGCTACGATCCGAAACTCTCCGAAGGCGCGGTGAAGCCACCCGTCTTCCTCACCTCCACCTTCGTGTTCGGCTCGGCCGAGGAAGGGAAGGATTTCTTCGACTATGCCGCGGGGCGCCGCACGCCACCGGCCGGCACCGGCGCCGGCCTCGTCTATTCGCGCTTCAACCATCCCAACAGCGAGATCGTCGAGGATCGCCTCGCGGTCTACGAGGGCGCGGAAGAGTGCGTGCTGTTCTCGTCCGGCATGTCGGCGATCTCCACCACGATTCTCGCGTTCGCCCGGCCCGGCGACGTCGTCCTGCATTCCCAGCCGCTCTACGGCGGCACCGAAACGCTGCTGTCGCGCACGATGGCGGGCTTCGGCATCGCCTCGGTCGGCTTCATCGACGGCGTCGACGAAGCCACCGTTCGCGCCGCCGCGACCGAGGCACGCGGCAAAGGACGTCTGTCGGTCATCATGATCGAAACACCCGCCAACCCGACCGTTACGCTGGTCGATATCGCGCTGCTGCGCCGGATCGCCGACGAGATCGGCGTCGCCCAGGGTTTCAGGCCGATCCTGGTCTGCGACAACACCTTGCTGGGGCCGGTGTTCCAGCGTCCGCTCGACCACGGCGCCGACGTCTCGGTCTACTCGCTCACCAAGTATGTCGGCGGCCATTCCGATCTCATCGCCGGTGCCACCTTAGGTGCGCAGGCGACCATCGGCCCGATCAAGGCGCTGCGCGGCAGCCTCGGCACGCAACTCGATCCGCATTCCTGCTGGATGCTGGGCCGCTCGCTGGAGACGCTCGGGATCAGGATGGAGCGGGCCGAGGCCAATGGGAGACTCGTCGCCGAGTATCTGCGCGACCATCCCAGGGTCGACAAGGTCCACTACCTGAAATTCCTGGAGGAAGGATCCCAGGCTCAGGCGGTCTTCGCCCGACAATGCACGGGAGCGGGCTCGACCTTCTCGTTCGACATCAAGGGCGGCGAGAAGCAGGCGTTCGCCTTTCTGAATGCGCTGCAGATTTTCAAGCTGGCGGTCAGTCTCGGCGGCACCGAGTCGCTGGCGAGCCATCCCGCGGCCATGACGCATTCCGGCGTGCCGGTCGAAGTCCGCGACCGCATCGGCGTGCTCGACACAACGATCCGCCTCTCGGTCGGCATCGAACATCCCGACGACCTGATCGCCGATCTCACTCAGGCGCTGGCGGCGACGGGGTGAGATAGAATCGCTTCAAGTTACAGCGACAGAACAAACCTCACTGAGGAGCCACGCGTAGCGTGACGTCTCGAAGCATAAGCCGCAGGCAAGGCAACACTTGTTCTCGCCCTTCGAGATGATGCGGTCCTGCTAGCCCGAAACTTCGAAGTCGTAACCAAACAGCCGTTCTTTAGGTTATTCAAAGAAGCTGCTGGTATCGACACTTGTGTTTTCAAACTTGACGCTGGCTGAAGATATCAATGCGCTAAAGTGGCCTGGATACGAGTCGTTGAACGACGCGGAATCGCCTTTATCTCCGTAGTTTAGCGTTACATAAACATTGACGACGCCGTCCACTCGAAGACTGCCTTTCTTGTCTGGACGAACCTCCAATGAGTCTTCGTCGATGTCGATATCTTCGATGATCGTTTGTTTTGAAATCTCGTCAAGCTCGGGAAACAAACTCGTTCCTTCCGAGAGGACGCGATCACGCAATTCCTGTTCCAGTCTAGCTAGATCAGAAGGCTCTAACGTGACGCGTTTGGGTTTTGCGCCCATAAAATCACCCTTACACAATCACCAAGTTGGAATTGTATCGCCACTCCAACATCTCGGATAGCCCATCTAGACCGCCCTTCAAGGACCAAGCATCAACGCCCAACCGATAGAGACGCCGTCGAAAGTAGCTCTTGTGATCGGCTTGAATATCGAAACTCTCGGTTCTGCTACTTGCCAACGCGATTTGCGGCTCTGGATGGATAGTGAATAACCCTCTCTGCGAGGAAAGCCTCTCGGAAACGGTTCGTGGATAAAAAAGATGCGTTTGACTTATGTCGAAGGGCCCATCTATCGGCTCAACGGGAACTCTGCGCAAAGTTGTCGTCGGAAGAGTATATATGCGGCACGTCGGATCATTTTCGAGTGGATCAGCGGTCACAGCATTGTAACAGGCAATAAGAGGATTTGACGGCCAGTCCAACAGCCGCGTCGGCAAGCCATGGTGTTGAGCAAGAGCAAGCAAATCCCACTCGGAGTCCGTGGAGGGTCCGAGGTGCAATCGTGCGTGACGCCGAAATGCCGAAAAAAGCGCTCTTTCCTTAGCGAGAGTGTATCCCCCCGATCGGCCCACTTTTGGCTTCAATTCATAGGCGTTGGAGCCAACGCCTCGAAACACCCACTTCGAGTTGTCAAAGCCAGACAGCCATTCCATGAACCGATCCCAACGCGCGTTTCGGACCGGTCGTAGGACTATTCTTCTGCGAGGAGGACTTTTCGGCATCTTTCGTCTCAATCAGTCCCTACAGCACCACTCGACCATGCGCTTCATGAAGCCCTCGCAGGCTTCGATCTGGGAGGCGAGCAGGAATTCGTTGGGCTGATGGGCCTGGGCGATGTCGCCGGGGCCGCACAGCACCGTCGGCACGCCCATGGTCTTGCGGAAGATGCCGGCTTCGGTGGCATAGACGACGCTGCCCACGGTGTTGGAGCCCGACCAGCTGCCGGCCAGGGTCTTGGCCTCGTCGTTGCCTTCGGGCGAGAAGGCGGGAGTCGAGGCCTTGAGTTCGGTGGCGATGGCGGCGGCCGGATGCTTGGCCTTCATCTTGGGCAGCAGTTCGGTCTCGAGCCACTTCTTGGCGCGCTCGCCCAGCTCCTCGATCGGCCGGGTCGGCAGCTCGCGATAGCCCCACAGCACTTCGCAGTCGCGCGCCAGGATGTTGCCCGCGGTGCCGCCGACGATGGTGCCGACGTTGAAGGTCGCCGCCGCCGGCATGAACTCGCTGTTCTTCGGAGCGGCCGCCTCGAGTTCCTCCTGCACCGTATTGAGGTAATGGACGAACTCGCCGGCGAAATGGATGGCGCTGACGCCGAGATGCGTCATCGAGGAATGGGCCTCGAAGCCGGTGAACCTGGTGACGTAGGACTGGCTGCCCTTGTGGGCGTGCACCACCGTCATCATCGTGGGCTCGCCGATGACGATGGCGCGCGGACGCGGCACTTCGGTGGCCATGGCGGCGGCCAGGGAATGGGCGCCGAAGCAGCCGATTTCCTCGTCGTAGCTCAGCGCAAAATGGATCGGCTTCTTGAGCTTGGCCTTCTTGAACTCGGGCACCATGGCGAGCGCGATGGCGTAGAACGCCTTCATGTCGCAGGTGCCGCGGCCGTAGTACCTGCCGTCCTTGAGCGTCAGCGTCCACGGATCGGTGACCCAGGGCTGGCCGTCGACCGGCACCACGTCGGTGTGGCCGGAAAGCACGACGCCGTCCTTCACGTTGGGACCGACGGTCGCGAACATGTTGGCCTTGGTGCCGTCTTCGTTGGGCACGAGCTTCGAGTCGATGCCGTGGCCCTCGAGGTAACCCTGCACGTACTCGATCAGGGCCATGTTGGAATTGCGCGAGGTGGTATCGAACGCCACGAGCCTGCGCAGCATCTCGACTGAATCGACGATCTCTCCGGCCATGATGCTCTTTTCTACTCAGACTGACGTACGACCGATCATGGCCAGGAATTCGCGGCGTGTCTCGCCGTTGTCGCGGAAGGCCCCCAGCATGCGGCTGGTCACCATGGTGACGTCGGACTTGTGCACGCCCCTGGTGGTCATGCACTGGTGTGCCGCCTCGACGACGACGGCGACGCCGCGCGGCTGCAGCACGTCCTGCAGCGTGTTGGCGATCTGCGCCGTCAGCTTCTCCTGGATCTGCAGGCGATGGGCGAAGGCGTCGACGACGCGGGCGAGCTTGCTGATGCCGACGACGCGCTTGTCGGGCAGGTAGCCGACGTGAACGCGGCCGATGATCGGCACCATGTGGTGCTCGCAGTGCGACTCGAGGCGGATGTCGCGCAGCGCCACGACCTCGTCGTAGCCCTCGACCTCCTCGAAGGTCCGCTGCAGCATGTCGCGCGGGTCCTGGTCGTAACCGGCGAAGAATTCCTCGTAGGAGCGCACGACGCGGTCGGGCGTGCCGGTCAGTCCCTCGCGGTCGGGATCGTCGCCGGTCCAGCGGATCAAGGTGCGCACGGCGGCCTCGGCCTCCTGGCGAGAGGGGCGGGCGAGGCCGGTGGCGAGAGAGACCATATCGGCCTTCTTCAGTATCCTGTTCATCGTCGTTTCCTCAGTTGAGGGCGCGTTTCGCGGTTGGCGTGTCGAGCGAGAAGGTCGGGATCTCGATGTCGAAATTCTCGCCGCCCTCGGTCACCATCTGATACGTGCCACCCATGATTCCAGATGGTGTCGAAAGCGGCGTGCCCGAAGTGTACTCGAACGCCTCGCCGGGGCGCAGCATCGGCGTCTCGCCGACCACGCCGGGCCCCTTCACTTCCTGCTGGCGGCCCAGCCCATCGGTGATTTTCCAATGGCGGCTGCGCAGCTGCACCGTGGCATCGCCCCTGTTTTCAATACGGACTTGATAGGCCCAGACATACTTCGATTTCGCCGGATCGGACTGATCGGGCAGATATTGCGGCCTGACAGTCACGGAGATGGCACGGGTTGTGGCTGTATACATCGTCGACGACGTCCCCCTTGAGCCCCCCTGACATGCAGGGCAATCGCATATGATTTTATCCCCGTCGTCCTGAGCGGAGCCGGCCGAAGGGCGGCGCAGTCGAAGGACCTCTTTTCCGCAGTCCATCGAACGGAAAAGAGGTCCTTCGACTACGCTTCGCTCCGCTCAGGACGACGGGAGTGGCCATATGCGATTGCCCTACCCTGACATGGGATGTTCCCGTCGAAAGGTCAAACCTGTCTAGAGCCATCTCGGGTCGGCGGTAAAGTCGATGGTGAGCCAGCGCTGCGGGCCCTCGCCGCCGATCGCCAGGGCGATTTCGCGCCGGATCGCGTCGGCCATGGCAATGCTGCTGAGCGGCGAGTATGGGGGAACCACGATGTGGATCTCGATGAATTGCGCGCGCCCCACCTTGGCGACATAGCTCGTGTAACGCTCGAATCCGCGGCGCGCGACAATCGCGTCCATGACGCGGCGTACATGTTGGTCGAGTTCCGTCGGCGTGATCAGCAGGATTTCGGTCAAGGCCCGGCGCACGGTCTGAATCGGCACGAAGACGAGGCATAGCGTCAGCACCGCCAGCACGACCGGATCGGCGTAGGGCATCAGGTAGGCGTATGACGTGCCCTGCAGCGACCAGGCCACCGCGAAGGCCAGCAGCAGCGCCGAGGTGATGGCCGCCGACATCAGCCAGCTCTGCGCGTCGAGACGGACGAAGTCGGAGTCGATGCTCCTGTTGCGCCATCGCGCGTAGAAGAACATGGCGAAGGCCACGGCCGCGACCATCACGGCGTAGGCCATGGCCCAGTCGAAATCGAGCAGACGCCCGCCGTCCAGGAAACTGCCGACGGCATTCAGGAAAGCATAGAAGCAGAGCAGCATGAGCGTTCCGCCGTTGAACGCCAACACCATGGGCTCGATATGCCAGTAGCCGAACTGGAAACGCCGATTGTCGCCGACACGGCCGACCAGTCGCGACACGAACAGGGCAAGAACCGACATCGCCGCGTCGATCGCCGAGAAGACACCGTCGAAGACGATCGACAGCGAACCCGACAGCAGGCCGAACGCGACGCCGGCCGCCGCCACCGCGACGGTGACGGCGATGGAGAGTTTCAGAAATCCCTGCTCGGCGGCCGCCTGGGGCATGCCACAATCTAGCTCAGATCGGAAAGATCAGACAGGTCGTCGTGCCGTGCGCCAGCAGCTTGCCGGAGGCGTCGACCAGCCGGCCCTCGGACGTGGCGATGCGCGATCCGACGCTGATCACCTTGCCTTCGGCCCGGACCGGGCCGGTCTTGTCGGTCATGGCGCGGACGTAGTTCACCTTGATCTCGACCGTAGTGTAGCCGACGCCGGCCTTCAGCGTGGTGTGGATGCAGCAGCCCATCACCGAATCGAGCAGCGTGGCTGCGATGCCGCCATGCACGCTGCCCAGCGGATTGTAGTGGTCGTAGACCGGTGTGTAGGCGAACACGACGCGGCCCAACTCGATCTCCGACAACTTCATCCCGAGCATCCGCGAGATCGGCGGCGCCGGAAAACGTCCCGCCAGCAGGCCCTCGAACAAAGTGAGCCCATCCATGGTGCGGGCCTGTTCCAGCGGCACCACGCCAAATCCGGCATCTGAAGTCCCAGCATCCGAGGTCATGGCCCTCTCCTCGCTCTATTTAGGTGCATATACACATCGAGCCTTTGCCCCGGCAAGCGATGACGATAGTGTTGCGCCCATGTCCGGCCCCGCCCCGATCCGCCTGTCGCCCGCCGAATGCACCTGCTTCCGCATGCGTGGGGCGGCCCGGCGCGTGACACAAATCTACAGCCGGCACCTGGCGCCCACCGGTCTCAAGATCTCGCAATTCTCGTTGCTGGGATTCGTCGCGGCGCGCGGGCCGGTGAGCATCACCGAACTGTCGGACATGCTCAGCATCGACCGCACGACGCTCACCCGCAACCTGCGGCCGCTTCTGTCGTCGGGCATCGTCGAGCGCGCCGCGGCCGGCGACCGCCGTCGCCATGAACTGGTCGCCACCGCGGCCGGCCGCGCCCTGTTCAAGCGCGCCCTGCCGCTGTGGTCGGCGGCCGAACAGGAAGTGCGCGCGGCGATGGGTGCCAAGCTTACCACCGACCTGCACGGCGCCCTCGACCGCTCGATGGAAAAACTCGCCGCGCTTTAGAAATTGGCGTCGAAGAACCCGTACTCCAGCTCCATCGCCCGGCGGTAGTTGGCGCGCACCGCGGCGCTGTCCGTCGCATGCTGGTCGAGCAACGCCTCGAGGCGCGCGGCCAGCACCTCGAAACCGGGATCGGCGTAGGTCGTCACCCACTCGGCATATTTTTCCGCGACGGGCTGTGCCGCCAGCGCCTGCCCGAGGAACGCATAGAGCCGCATGCAGGGCGTCATGGCGGCGATCGTGGCGCCGAGGTCGCCGCGCCGCGCGACACTCAAAAGGAATTCGACATAGGCCTGGGTCGCCGCGAGCGGCACGACGCCGGCGAGATCGACCTGCCAGCGCGCGGCGTAGCTTGCATGCAGCTTCAATTCGTCGAGCACGCCCGCGATCAGTTCGGCGAAATCCCGCAGATCCTCGCGCGACGTGCTGTTGGCGAGGCACAAGGCATAGGCGCGCGCGAAGGCTTCGAGAAAGTAGGCGTCCTGGGCCACGTAAGCCTTGAAGCTCTCGACCGGCAGCGACCCGTCGCCCACGCCGCGCACGAAGCCGTGCGCCAGGATGTGCGCGGCCTGATCTCGGTTGGCGGCCCAGAGCGCGGCTGCCAGACGCATCAACCGCCCAGCGCCTGCACCAGGTCGGCGATGACGTCGTCGGCATCCTCGAGACCGACCGAGAGCCGGACCGTGCCGTCGTTGATGCCGAGCCTGGCGCGCTCCTCGGCGCCGATGCGCATGTGCGTCGTGGTCGCCGGATGGGTCACCATGCTCTTGGCATCGCCCAGGTTGTTCGCGATGTCGACGAGCTGCAGGCGGTTCAGCGTCTCGAACGCCGCCCACTTGCCGGCCTTGAGGTCGAAGGTGACGACGCCGCCGAAGTTCGACATCTGCCTGGCCGCGAGCTCGTGCTGCGGATGGTCGCTGCGTCCGGGATAGAGCACGCGCGAGATGGCGGGATGGCCCGCCAGCGCATCGGCGACGCGCGCGGCGTTGGCGCAGTGACGATCGACCCGGAGGCCCAGCGTCTCCAGGCCCTTCACCAACACCCAGGCGTTGAAAGGGCTGAGCGACGGGCCGGTGTTGCGGATGATCGGCTGCAGCTTCTCGAGGATGAATTCCTTGGAGCCCAGCACTGCGCCACCGAGCGTGCGGCCCTGGCCGTCGATGTACTTGGTGGCGGAGTGGACGACGATATCGGCACCCCATTCGAGCGGCCGCTGAAGCATCGGCGTCGCAAAGGCATTGTCGAGCACGACCTTGGCGCCGGCCTTGTGCGCGAGATCGCACACCGCCTCGATGTCGACGATGTCGAGCATGGGGTTGCTGGGCGATTCGAACAGCACCGCCTGGGCGGGCTTCGACAGCGCCTTCTCCCAGGCCGCGAGATCGCCGCCATCGACGAACTCGCCCTGGATGCCGTACTTCGGCAGCAGCTCGGCCACGATGTAGTGACAGGAACCGAAGAGCTGACGCGCCGCCACGATGCGGTCGCCGGACTTGAGCAGGGCGAGCAGGGCGAAGAACACCGCCGACATGCCGGTCGAGGTGGCGCGACAGGCCTCCGCGCCCTCGAGCGCGGCAAGCCGGTTCTCGAACATGCTGACGGTGGGATTGCCGAAGCGCGAATACTGGTAGTGGTTGCCCTCGCCCTTGAAGGTGGCCTCGGCCTCCTCGGCGCTCGCATAGACGTAGCCCGACGTCAGGAACAACGCCTCCGAGGTTTCGTCGAAGTTGCTGCGCTGCTGGCCGGCGCGTACGGCCCGCGTCTGCGGCCGCCAGCTCTTGATGTCCGCCTGCGTCTTCTTCTTCGGAATCGATCCGTCCATCTCACTCTCCCCTCGTCCGCGCTCTCCCCTCGGGGAATGGCGCGCAACGAAAAAGCCCCCGACCTGGAAGGACGGGGGCTTTTGCGAGCACCTCCGACCTTTTAGCGATGTTTAACGTGGTCGCAAGCCGGTCGGCTCAAATCTCCACGGAGCAAGTCCTATATAAGTGCCGATGCGCCAAGGCAAGCGTCTCTTGCCGCTGCGACTGAAATTAGCTAACTTAGCTAACATGAAGCATGTCAATACGCACGAGGCCAAGAGTCAGCTCTCGAAGCTTATCGCCGCCGCGCAAGCCGGCGAAGAGATCGTGATCTGCCAGGCCGGCAAGCCGGTGGCGCGGCTCACCGCCTTCGAGCCCGCGCGCAAGGTGCCTCGACTTGGAACTGGCAAGGACAAGATCGTCCTTCATCCCGGCTGGGATTCGCCCGAGACCGATGCCGAGATCGAGGCAATGTTCGAGGTACTCGACGAGGCCGGCAACCGGTGAGACTGCTGGTCGATTCGAACGCATTCATTTGGGCCTATGCCCGGCCGTCGGAACTGTCGATGCCCGCGAGGCAGGCGCTCGGCGATGCCGACAACGAGCGCTTCATCAGCTTGGCCTCGCTCTGGGAGATCGCCATCAAGCAATCGACCGGCAAGCTCGAGCTGACGAACGACATCGCGAGCGCCATCGACGATCTGGCCCTGGCGCCGCTGGCGATCACGCTGCCGCACGTCGCGCGCACCCGTAGCCTGCCCTTCCACCATCGCGACCCGTTCGACCGCATGCTGGTCGCACAGGCGATGGAAGAAGGGCTGACGATCGTGACGCGCGATCGGCGTCTCGAGGCCTACGGCGTCCCGGTGCTGGCGGCGTGACGCCGCTCAGCTCTTCTGCCTGGCCAGCGACTGCTCGCGCAGCTTGCTGAGCGTGATGCGCGAGGTGATCGCCTCGGCGTCGGTCTTGATGTGAATGATCGACGGCTTGCCGATCGCGACGCAGCGCTCGAACGCGGCAGCGAAGTCGGCCGTCTTGTCGACCGTCTCGCCGTGGCCGCCAAAGGCGCGGGCGTAGGCGCCGAAGTCGGGGTTCTTGAGCTCCGTGCCATGAACGCGGGTCGGGTAGTCGCGCTCCTGGTGCATGCGAATCGTGCCGTACATGCCGTTGTCGACGACGACGAACACGATGTTGGCGCCGTGCTGCACCGCCGTCGAGAACTCCTGGCCGTTCATCAGGAAGCAGCCGTCGCCCGAGAAGGAGACGACCATGCGGCCGGGGGCCGCGATCTTGGCCGCGACAGCCGACGGCACGCCGTAGCCCATCGAGCCGTTGGTGGGCGCAAGCTGGGTGCGGAAGCCGCGGTACTGGAAGAAGCGATGGACGAAGCCCGCGTAGTTGCCGGCGCCGTTGGTGACGATGACGTCGTCGGGCAGGCGCGTGTTCAGCCAGCCGACGATCGCGGCGAGGTCGGCCGAGCCCGGCTGCGGCACGGGCTCGATGTTCTTGAGATAGTCCGAGCGCGCCACGGCGACCTTGTCCTTCCACGCCGAGGCATCGACGGGTTTCATCGCCTTGGCCGACGCCGCAAACTGGGCCATCCCGCTGTTGATCGGCAGCGTCGCCTGGTAGACGCGGCCGAGTTCCTCGGCGCTGGCGTGGACATGCACCATCTTCTGCGCCGGCACCGGCAGGTCGAACATGGTGTAGCCGCCGGTCGTCGCCTCGCCCAGCCGCGGCCCGACGGCGATGATGAGGTCGCTCTCCTTGATGCGCTTGCCGAGCGGCGGACTAACGCCCAGCCCGAGATCGCCCACGAAGTTGGGATGGCGGTTGTCGATCAGGTCTTGGTTGCGGAACGAAGTGGTGACCGGCAGGTGGTTGGCCTCGGCGAACGCCCTGATATCGGCGCAGGCCTCGGCGTCCCAGCCGCCGCCGCCCAGGATGAGAAGCGGCTGCTTGGACGCCGCGAGAAGCTCGCGCAGCGTCGCCATGTCGGCCGCCGCCGGCGCGCCACGCGCGATCTTGTAGGGACCGGCATCGGGGACCTCGACCTCGTCGGTCAGCATGTCCTCCGGCAGCACCAGCACGACGGGCCCGGGGCGGCCGTTCAGCGCGGTGTGAAAGGCCTGGCTCACCAGCTCGGGAATGCGGCGCGCATCCTCGATTTGGCACACCCATTTGGCCATCTGGCCGTACATGCGGCGGTAATCGATCTCCTGGAACGCCTCGCGGTCCGTGGTTTCGCGCGCCACCTGTCCGATCAGCAGAATCATGGGCGTCGAATCCTGGAAGCCGGTATGCATTCCGACCGCAGCATTGGTGGCGCCGGGACCGCGCGTGACGAAGCAGATGCCGGGCTTGCCGGTGAGCTTGCCGTAGGCCTCGGCCATGTAGGACGCGCCGCCCTCCTGGCGGCAGATCACGTAACGGATGGAGTTGCGTTGCGCATAAAGAGCATCCAGGGCCGCGAGATAGCTCTCGCCGGGCACGCCGAAGATGGTTTCGGTTCCGTGAATGCGAAGTTGATCGATCAGAACCTGCGCGCCACTGCGGCGCGGATGGGCGGTCGCCATGATTTTTCCCTTACTTCGTGGGTGAGAAGGCCGTGGGCACCAATATCTTGTTGTTCATGTGCTTCATGAATTCTCGGCTCTTCTGCAAATACGCCTGCCACGCCGGGTCGGCGGCCATCGCGGCACGACGCCTGGTGCGGTCGGCGAGATCGTCGTAACCCCAGATGTGCACGATCTCGTTCACATTGCCGACCTCGGTGGTGAAATATCCGACAAGATTGCCGAGATGCTTCGTCTGCACCGGCAGGCCTTCCTTTTCGTACAGCGCGAGGAACTCGCGCAACCTGCCGGGCTGCAGTTCGTAAGTTCGATGATCGACGATCATGGCGTTCTCCCTTTTCGGTGACGATTGTGTGGCTTGCTCGCCGCGGGCGCAAACGGTGGACTCAGCCGGTGAATCAGCGCATAAGTGCGGCATTGCGACACTGGCCGACGAGCATCATCATGAGTCTCGGTACAGTCGCGGAGCGCGATACCGGCAACGTCTTCCGTGAGATTCTTGGTCACCCGTCGACGGACAACGAAACGCTTGGACACAGTCGTCCAGCAAGCGCGCGCCGGACTCCGCTCAATCCTTCCTCCAGCACAGAGCTTTGAATGAGTCGCAAATTGTTTGTGGGCAATCTGCCCTACTCGGTCACGTCCGAGCGTCTGGGCGAGGCGTTCTCCCAATTCGGGACCGTCAGCTCATCGAAAGTGATCGCGGATCGCGAGACCGGCCGCAGCCGCGGCTTCGCGTTCCTCGAAATGGAAACCGACGACCAGGGCGCCGCGGCCATGCAGGCCATGAACGGTGCGTTGCTCGACGGCCGCTCGATCGCGGTCCGTGAAGCCGTCGAACGCCAGCCCGGTGGCGGCGGCGGCGGTGGATTTGGCGGTGGCGGCGGCCGTGAAGGCGGCGGCGGTGGCCGCGATGGCGGCGGCTTCCGTCCGCGCGGTCCGCGTCCCCCCTACGGCGGTGGTGGCGGCGGTCGTGAAGGTGGCGGCGGCGGTGGTGGTTACGGCGGCGGCGGTGGCGGTGGCTATCGCGGCGGTGGCGGTGGCGGCGGATATGGCGGCGGCGGTGGTGCCGGCGGCGGCGGCGGTGGTTACCGCGGGGCGCCGTCCGGCCCGAGCGACGGCGGCCCGATGCGCGACCGGCGTGCCGATTTCTCCGGCGGCCCCCCGGGTGCCGGTGGATTTGACTCTCCAGGCGGCGAGGTCGCCAAAACGGTGCGCCGGCGCGACGCGCCCGGCCCGGACAAGCGCCGCGAGCGCGACTACGAACCGCGCAAGCGCGGCTTCGACGACGACCAATAGATCGCAGATAGTCGCCCGCGAGCAGCGATCGACACGAACGCCGGGGGTTTTCCTCCGGCGTTTTTCTTTGCGCCTTCCTGCGCGACCACCGCTCCAGTGCTATGCTCCCAGCCCTTCGACAGGAGACGGGCATGAAGCGACGGTCGGCGCTTGTAGGCTCCTTGGCTGCCATGGCCGCGGCGACGACGGCCAGAGCAGCCGACACGCCGGTCGACCTGCAACTCGTGCTCGCGGTCGACGTCTCGCGCTCGATCGACGAAGTCGAAGCCGAACTCCAGCGACGCGGCTACGTCGAAGCACTGACCAACGACCGCGTCGTCGATGCGATCCTGTCCGGCGAGCATCGGCGCATCGCAGTTTGCTACACCGAATGGGCCGGCACGCATTACCAGGCCGTGGTCATCGACTGGTCGGTGATCGACAGTGCTGCAGGCGCGCGCCGGTTCGCCGACAAGCTCGCCGAAGCGCCCCGCGCCTCGCAGAGTTGGACGGCCGTCGGTGCCGCCCTCGTCCATGCCGGCCAGAGATTCGACGCCTCGGGCTTCACCTCCAAGCGGCGCGTCATCGACATCTCGGGCGACGGCCGCACCAACGACGGTCCGCCGGCCGAGATCGTGCGCGACAAGCTGGTCGCGATGGGCATCGTCGTCAACGGCCTGCCGGTGATGATGAACCGCACCAACTTCGGTCGACCGCCGGACCTCACGCTCGACAAGTACTATGAGGAAAACGTGATCGGCGGACCCGGCTCCTTCATGATCGTGGCCGACGACTTCGGCCAGTTCGGCCGCGCCGTGCGGACCAAGCTCGTGCGCGAGATTTCCTCGGTCGACAGCCCCCGCGTCGCGCCGGCCTGACCGGCCGACGCAATTTCCCTTGGCCGGGCGTGCGCGAAGCCGCATCATCCGGGCCGCCACGGACCCTGCGGATGGAGCGTTATCGATGCTGGCCAACGACCCTGTCACCCAGGCGCGAATCGACCTGACCACGGCGCTGCGGGCAGCCGCGCGCCATGGGCTGAACGAGGGTGTCTGCAATCACTTCAGCATGATCGTGCCGGGCCGCGAGGAGCTTTTCCTCGTCAACCCGCAGGGTCTGCACTGGTCGGAGATCACGCCGTCCGACATCGTCATGGCCGACGGCGACGGCAACGTCATCGAAGGCAAGTATCCGGTCGAGGCGACGGCCTTCTACATCCATGCCCGCATCCACGGCGGCAACCCGCGCGCCAAGGTCGTGCTGCACACCCACATGCCCTACGCCACGGCGCTGACCTCGATCCAGGACGGCAAGATCGAGATGTGCACCCAGAACGCGTTCCGCTACTGGGGTCGCATCGCTTACGACGACAAGTATGGCGGCGTCGCGCTGTCGAACGACGAGGGCGAGCGCATGTGCCGTGCCATGGGCGACAAGGACATCCTGTTGCTGCGCAATCATGGCGTGATCGTCTCGGGACCGACCGTCGCCCAGGCCTACGACGACCTCTACTATCTCGAGCGTGCCGCGATGGTGCAGGTGCTGGCGATGCAGACCGGCCGCCCGCTTCTCAACATCGACGAGGCGATGGCCGAGCATACCGCCAGGCAGATCGCGGGCGAGGCGCAGCAGGCCTTCCTGCATTTCGAGTCGCTGAAGCGCCTGCTCGACCGGGACGAGCCCGGCTGGCAGAAGCCGACGGCCTAGGAGGAAACAATGAGAATCGTACTTGCATTCGCGGCCGTATGGGCACTCGCGCACGCGACATCGACGCCGGCGTCGGCCCAGAACTATGGCAGCGTCGGCGGCGGCCCCAAGCTCGGCGAACTCGAGATCAAGGCCTGGCAGCCGATCCCCAAGACCAAGACCGCCGTGCAGCTTGGCTCCGACACGAGGCTGGGGCGCGAACTGCGCCGGCAGGTGATGGTCCGCCTGTCGCAGCGCGGCAACGAGGTCGGCTTCAGCGGCAGCAACGTCATGCGCATGGACGTGAGCTACTTCGACCTGACGGGTGGTGGCAGCAGGCCGAACTATGGCGTGCTCGGCGAGCAGCCGGCCTATGCCGAGACCGGTTCCAACCCCTACCTGGCCGTGCCCGCCAACCCGATCGGCCGCAACACCGGCCGCACGCCCTCGTCGGCAGGCCCGACGCTGCGCATCTCGCTCTCGCTCTACAATGTCGAAAGCGGCAAGGTGTTGTGGAGCGCCACGGCGTCCTGCCAGACCCAGGCCGACATTGCCCAGCGCGCCGGAGAAATGATGATCAACAACATCTTCGACCACGCCGACAAGAATCGCGTCGGCGACGCGGGCTGCCCGCTCTGATCCGCAAATGACAAGCGATCACGCAGCGTTCATCGTACCTCCCATCGGTCGCACAGAACCGTGTCCGCATCGTCACGGCGCTGTGACGCTGTGTGTCCGGTTCGCCGCGTAAGGTACTTTGGCTCATCTCAAGCAATCGCATGAAGTGAGTATCCCTTTCGGACTCACGTCCGCCTGGGAATGACGCCTGATCAAAACCGAAGGAGACAATTCATGACTTCTACCCGTAGCCTCGCCGCCATCGCGGCCGCAGCCATGTTCTCGGCCGGCACCGTCGCCATGATCGCCGCGCCGGCCCATGCCCAAACGTCCGTCAAGTGCATCGGCGCGAATTCCTGCAAGGGCTCCAGCGCCTGCAAGACTGCCCAGAGCGCCTGCAAGGGCATGAATTCCTGCAAGGGTGCCGGTTGGGCAGAAGCGGCCAATGCGGACGCCTGCAAGAAAGCGGGCGGTATCGGCGTCAAGTTCTAGAACCAGTCGCCGACTTCGAGCATCCGGCCCTCTCGCGTCGATTCCGAAACGACAAGATGCGAGAGTGGCCGGCCTTGAGGCAATCCGAAGCATCGGCTATCACGACCCACCTTCAGTTCGAAACCGATGGGTTCACATGCCGCGCCTGGTTCCGCTCGACCTAGACAAGCTCACCCCCGAACAGAAGAAGGTGGCCGACGCCATCGTGGCGGGACCGCGCGGCGGCCTGCGCGGGCCGTTCGATCCGTGGCTGCGCCGCCCCGAGCTGGCCGACCGCGCCCAGAAGCTGGGCGAGTATTGCCGCTTCAACACGTCGCTGCCCAAGGACCTCGCCGAACTCGCGATCTGCCTGGTCGGGCGCCACTTCAAGGCGCAATTCGAGTTCTACGCCCATGCCCGGCTCGCCAGGGAAGCGGGCCTGGCGCCCGCCATCATCGAAGCCGTGCGCACGCGCGCCACGCCGCCTTTCACCCGCGACGTCGAACGCGTGGTCTATGACTTCGTCACCGAGTATCTCGACACCAACCGGGTGGCGACGCCCAACTACAAGCGCGCCGTCGATGCCTTCGGCGAGCAGGGTGTCGTCGATCTGGTCGGCGTCTGCGGCTACTACATGCTGGTGTCGATGACGCTCAACGTCTTCGAGATGCCGCTGCCGCCGGGCGAGCCGGAGCCCCTCGTCTAGTCGATGGACTTCTAGTCGATGGATCTAACCAGCTTCGTCCTGTTCTTCGTCGTGGCCCTCGCCATCGCGGTTTCGCCGGGGCCGGGCATCTTCTATGTCGCCGCGCGCACCTTGGCCGGTGGCCGCCGGGAGGGGCTGGCATCGAGCTTCGGCACCGGGCTGGGCGGTCTCGTCCACGTCGCCGGAGGCGCGGTCGGGGTCTCGGCGCTCGTCCTGGCCAGCGCCGAGGCTTTCACGCTTCTGAAAATCGCCGGTGCGGTCTACCTGGTCTGGCTGGGCATCAAGACGGCACGCGAGGCGCGGATCGCCATCGACATGCGTACCGAACCAACCGGCGCGCGGCGCGCTTTCCGCGAAGGCATCGTCGTCGAGGCACTCAATCCCAAGACCGCAGCCTTCTTCCTGGCCTTCCTGCCGCAATTCGTCGATCCCGCCGTTGGCCCCGTATGGCTGCAGTTCCTGCTGCTCGGTCTGGTCTCGGTGATCCTCAATACCGCGGCCGACGTCGCGGTTGTCGTCGTGGCATCGCGGGCGCGCTCCATGGCCGTCACCCAACCGTCGCTGCTCCGGCGATTGCGGCAAGGCGCCGGTCTTGCGATCGCAAGTCTCGGCCTCGCGCTCCTGTTCGCGCGGCGGCCCGCCTCGCTCTAAAAGCTATTCCTCGAAGATCGCCACGGCCCGCGTCCAGCCCGCCGAAGCACCGCGGATCTTGTGCGGGAAGCAGGAGATGGTGAAACCATCGCCCGGCAGGGCCTCAAGATTATGCAGCTTCTCGAGGTGGCAGTAGCCGATGTCGCGGCCAGCCTTGTGGCCTTCCCAGATGATCGACGGGTCGTGGTCCTTCGCCCATTTCTGGGCGGTGAAATAGAACGGCGCATCCCAGCTCCAGGCGTCCGTGCCGGTGAGGCGGATGCCCTTCTCCAGCAGGTACATGGTGGCGTCGTAGCCCATGCCGCAGCCCGAGTTCACATAGTCGTTGTTGCCGTAACGCGAGCCCGCTCGGGTGTTGACCACGACGATCTCCAGCGGCTTCAGCTCGTGGCCGATCCGCTTCAGTTCGTCGTCGACTTCCTTGGCGGTGATGACGTGGCCGTCCTCCATGGCGCGGAAGTCGAGCTTCACGCCGGGCTGGAAGCACCAGTCGAGCGGCACCTCGTCGATGGTGATGGCGCGCTCGCCCTTGTTCATCGTCGAATGGAAATGATAGGGCGCGTCGAGATGCGTGCCGTTGTGCGTCGAGAGGTTGACGTTCTCGACCGCCCAGCCCTCGCCCTCGGGCAGGTCTTCCTTCTTCAGGCCGGGAAAGAAGCTCGCGATCTGCGCCGCCGTGTTCTCGTGCTTGTGATACTGGATCTTCGGGCCGAACGGCACCGGATCGGAGATCACGTCGTTTTCGAGATAGATCGAGAGGTCGACGAAACGGCGGGGCATGACGGACTCCGGTGAGGCCCAGAGGACCATTGGTATCGCAGTCGGAACGCCGGCGCTACACCAGGAGGCAGGGACTCAGCCGATGATCTTGTTGCCGCGCAGCGCCGCCAGCTCGGCGTCGCTCACCCCCGCGACCTCGCGCAGCACCCGGTCGGTATGCTCGCCCAGCGACGGCGGCGGGCGCGTATCGTCGACCGGCGTGTCGGAGAAGCGGTAGTTCGAGCCGATCAGCGGCACGTCGCCGACCCTGGTATGCTTGTAATTCTTCAGCATGCCGCGGCGCTTGACCTCGGGCTCGTCGAGCGCCTCCTTCATGGTGCGGATCGGGCCGGCCGGCAGGTGACGGAGCTTCTGCGTCCAGTTTTCCTTGGTGTCGGTCACCAGCACCTCTTCCATCAGGCGCGTCAGCTCGGGCTTGTTGGCCACGCGCTGGGCGATGGTCGAGAAGCGCGGATCGGTCGCCCATTCCGGATGGCCCATCGCCTTGCAGGTATCGACGAACAGCTTCTGGTTGGCGACCGCCATGTAGATCTTGCCGTTCGAGGTATCGAACGAGCTGTTGGGCGCCGAGGCGAAATGGCCGTTGCCCGCCCGCTTGGGCTGGTCGCCGCCGATCAGGTAGTACGAGCCCATGTTGCCGAGTGACACCAGCGCCGTGTCGTAGAGGGCGAGATCGATGTGCTGGCCCTTGCCCGTCGAGGTGCGCGCGAACAGCGCCGCATTGATCGCCGCCACCGAATGGATCGCCGTCATGGTGTCGACGATGGCGATGGCGTGGCGCAGCCCCTCGCCATCGGCCTCGCCGTTCACGCTCATCATGCCCGACTCGGCCTGCAGCACCGGATCGTAGCCCGGCCGGTCCGACAGCGGCCCGGTCTGGCCGTAGGCCGAGATCGAGAGATAGATCAGCTTCGGGTATTTCTTCGACAGGCTGGCGAAATCGAGGCCGTACTTCTTCAGAACGCCCGGCCGGAAATTCTCCAGCATGACGTCGGCCTTCTCCAGCAGCCTGTGCACCAGCGACTGGCCGTCGGGCTTGGTGAAGTCGAGCGCCACGCTCTTCTTGCCCCTGTTGTAGGTCATGAAGAAGTGGCTTTCGCCCGCCTCGCCGCCGGCGCGCGGGCCGGCGCCCTTGCGCGTGTCGTCGCCGCCGTCGGGGTTCTCGATCTTGATCACCTCGGCGCCCATGTCGGCGAGCATCTGGGTGCACATGGGACCGGCGATCACGCGGGAGAAGTCCACGATGCGGATTCCGTCGAGCGGCGGACGACCTGACTTTGCCATGATCCGAGGCTAGCATGCGCGAATGCCTCATGACCTCATTTCTCGCCGAACCCTGCTGGCCGTTCCGCTCCTCGCGGCGATGCCGGCCATGGCCCAGACCGAGGCTTTCCCGACCAAGGCGATCCGCATCGTCGTGCCGTTCGCGCCGGGCGGCTCGGGCGACATCACCGCGCGCCTGGTCGGCAAGTACATCGAGGACAAGACCGGCCAGCCCTTCGTGATCGAGAACAAGCCCGGCGCCAACGGCATCGTGGGCGCGCTTGCGGTGAAGACCGCGCCGCCCGACGGCTACACGCTGATGCTGGCCACCACCTCGACCAACGCCGCCAACGTCCACATGTACAAGAACCCCGGCTACGACCCGGAAAAGGATTTCACCGTCGTCGGCATCATCGGCTCCTCGGGCGCCTTCCTCGTGGTGCCGGCCGAGAGCCCCTACAAGACGCTGGCCGACCTGCTGGCCGACGCCAAGGCTCGCCCTGGCAAGCTCAACTCCGGCTACTTCAACGCGAGCTCGCAGGTCCCGGCCGCGGTGCTGGCGGCGCGCGCCGGCGTCGAGTGGCAGGGCGTCGCCTACAAGGCGATCGGCAATGCCTGGAACGATCTCTACGCCGGCGCCATCCAGTTCATGTTCGTCGACCTCACCGCCGGCCGCGGCCAGGTGGTGGCCAACAAGGCACGGCCGCTGGCCATCACCCTGCCGGCACGCAGCCCGCTCTATCCCGACCTGCCGACGCTCGGCGAAAGCTTCCCCGGCGTCACCACCACCGGCTTCCTCGCCATCGCAGTGCCGAAGGCGACGCCCAAGCCGGTGCAGGAGCGGCTGAACGCGCTGATCAACGAGGCGCTCTCCGCGCCCGACATCAAGAACCGGCTGGCCAACGAGTTCGCCCTGACCTCGCGGCCGCTCACGCTGGAGCAGTGCGCCCAGCAGGACCGCGACGAACGCGCCAAGTGGGCGGAGTACGTCAAGATCGCCAAGATCGAACCGCAGTAATCGAGGCTCCAGTAGAACGCACTTTACGAACACGAAGTGTCCCGGATCCGTCTGTCCGGAAATTCCCAAAGCGCCGGCCCGACTGCACTAAACGATTCTTTTCGACTGAGGCTCGAATCGCGGAGCTGTCAAAACCGTTCTCCCCGTCGGCGACCCGCCCCAACGAAAACGCCCGCTCCTCGGGGTCGCGAGGGGCGGGCGTGACGGCGGGCATTTTACAGGAAATACCCTATCATATCCTGCTGAACTTGCAACTATGCAAATGACAGTTATTCGCACATATAGCATCCTGTCCCGATGCAGACCGCCCCTCGCCCGCTCGACCCGCTCCTCTCCCGCCAATCCAGCAGCACGCTCGAGGATCCCGCGCCGCAGGGCGCCGACCTCGACCTGATCCTCGATGCCGGGCTGCGCGCGCCCGATCACGGCCGGCTGCGGCCGTGGCGCTTCGTACTGATCCGCGGCGAGGCCCGCGCGGCGCTCGGCGACTGCCTCGCCGAGGCGGCACGCGACCGCCAGGCGCCCCAGGCGCAGATCGATCGCATCCGCGCCTGGCCGCTCCGGACTCCCCTGCTGATCGGCCTCGGCGCCCAGATCCGGGCCGGCCATGCCATTCCCGAGATCGAGCAGATGCTGTCGGCAGGTGCTGCCGCCATGAACATGCTGAACGCCATCCATATGCTGGGCTACGCCGGCATGTGGGTGACCGGCGCCAACACCTACGACCCCAAGGTGAACGCGGCGCTGGGCTTCCAGGCGCCCAGTCGCCTGATCGGCTTCCTCGCCGTCGGCACGGCCAAGGCGCCGTCGTCGGGTGCCGCCGGTCCGGCCCCGCGGCCGGACCGACTCGCCCATGTCGTCGAGTGGAGCGGCCCGCTCAACGCCTCATGAGAGGCTAGACGATGTTCGACGCGGCGATCACGATCCAGACACCGATGACGGCAAAGATCGCGGCGGCGGCCAGGCGCACGTATTTCAGGGGCACGATCTTCGTCGCCGCCTCGCCGAGATAAACCGCCGGAACGTTTGCCAGCATCATGCCGATCGTCGTGCCGAGCGTGACGAGGCCGACATCGTGGAAGCGCGCGGCCAGCAGCGAGGTCGCGATCTGTGTCTTGTCGCCGATCTCGACGAAGAAGAAGGCGACGAGCGTCGCGAGGAAGATGCCGCGCGCGGAAACCTTCGCCGCGTTCTCGTCCTGCTTGTCGGGGACCAGCGCCCAGGCCGCCATGGCGATGAACGCCACGCCGAGCGCGATCTGGAACGCGGGCCCGGTCAGCCACTCTGCCACCAGATAGCCGAACGTCGCGGCGACGGCATGATTGAGCAACGTCGCCGCGAAGATGCCGAGCACGATCGGCAGCGGCTTGCGGAACCGTGCCGCCAGCACGATGGCCAGGAGCTGGGTCTTGTCGCCGATTTCGGCGATCGCGACGACCGCGATCGAGGTGAGGATAGTTTCCATCAAAGAACGTCCGGGGGCCGAGACTGCACGACGACACGAGAATCCCACGACCCGAGCCGGGACTCCCCTGTCGTCGGTCTGGCCAGTCCGGACCTTGCGGTCCGTCGCGGGCGCCATGGCCAAAGCCAAGTTTGTTGACGCCAACTCCGCTGGAGGATGCGGACGGTTACTCCCCGAAAACGGCGGCCTTTTAGCACTTCGCCTCAGCGAAACAAGAGGGGCGACGCAAGAGGGGCAACACAAACGACGGAACCGCCAAATCGGGCGCCGTGGCCGTAACGCGATCGTGCTGCCCCGTGACGGGGCCGACCCTGACAAAGGCGGCAATCAGGCCTAACCTGCTGGCGTGATCAAGTTCGTCCCCCGCATCCTGTCCTGCCTGGCCCTGCTTGCGGCGATGCTGTGGGTCGCCCTCCCGGCCGTCGTCGTGGCCGCCGCGCCTCCCGCGCAGGTCGAAGGGGAAGCTTGCCCCTGCTGCGCGGGCAAGGCCGCGCTCGGCGGCATTCTCGCCTGCCCTGGCTGCCAGGCCGGCATCGCCGCGGAAAGCGGGCTCGCGGCTCCGCCGACGTTCACGAATTCTGCCTGGCTCGCTTGCCCGTCCACGACCGGCACTGGCATCGAGCCGTCTCCCGCCGAACCGCCTCCCCGTTGACACCCCTCCGGAGTGTCTTTTCCAATCAACGGAGATCAAAATGTTACGTACGATTCTCTCTACTCTCGTCCTGCTGTTCGCCTTCGGAACGGCGGCCCATGCGGCACAGCCCTGCTGTGACGAAGTGAGCCCGTGTTGCGAAGAAGCGAGTCCCTGCTGCGACGAGTGACCGAAAGGCGCCCGCTCCTGACCGGGGCGGGCGTTTTCGCTAATGCTTGTGGGTGGGACCTGCCGCGGAACCGTCGTAGCCCCTCACGGTTTGGTACATCGCCAGCTGCGGCCGAGGCAGCGATCGGCCGTCATTGCACCTTGTTCGATCTTGATCGCTTCGCCCTTGGAATCGTGACTGCCGGCCGGGTCAGGATCACCGATCAGGGCCATTGCGGCCACGGTGCTGCCTTATCGAGGCTGCCGCACCACGCCGGTGAGTCGCAGGAAGGGGCGCGAGAACCGACAGGCCTGCTCCTGACGATCGATGCAGAGCGCAACCGTCTGCTCCGGGTGAAGCCAAGATGGCGAAACTCAAAACTTCGCCTGTGCCGTCGACCCGTCGGGTGCCGTGAGCTGTACCGCCCCCTTGACGCCGGCCGGCACGGCGACCGGCGCCGTCCCCACCAGCCGCGAGTCGCCTGCGGGCTGCAGGGGGAAACGCTGGGTCTTGCCGTCGATCACGAGAATCGCCTGGGCACGGAAGCCGGCCGCGGGGATCGGCTTGTCGTTGGCATCGTAGAGGAACAGCACGACCTCGGGCGCGCCTTTGGCCACCAGCTCGGCATGGTAGCGCGTTCCCGCATCGACTTTCAGGCCGCCGTTGGGTCCCGGCCGCGGGTCGTGGGCCATCGTCGCCAGCGGCGCCATCAGCACGAGGGAAACGGCAAAAATAAGGGTGCGCATGAAATTTCTCCTTCTTTAGGTTCGTCAGAAAGCCTCGGCCGACTTGGCCGGCGCGCTACCGGCGCCGCTGGCGCTTGCGCGCTCGCGTGCCTGGGCGACCAACCGGGCAAGCGGCGCCGCGCCATGGCGCAGGAACAGCGTGGGCGTCAGCAGCGTGTCGAGGAACGTGGCGGTCACGAGCCCGCCGAAGATGGTGACGGCGACGGGATAGAGGATCTCCTTGCCCGGCGCCTGCGGGTCGATCATCAGCGGCACCAGCGCCACCCCCGCCGCCAGCGCCGTCATGAGAACCGGCACGAGCCGCTCCAGGCTGCCGCGCACCACGAGGTCGCGGCCGAACGGCATGTTCTCGCCGATCGCCAGGTTGATGTAGTGGCTGATCTTCAGGATGCCGTTGCGGGTGGCGATGCCGGTGAGCGTGATGAAGCCCACCATCGACGCGACCGACAGCGGCTGGCCCGCCAGCCACAGCGCCGCCACGCTGCCGATCAGGGCGAGCGGCACGCTGGCCATGACGATGGCCACGAACAGCAGCGAGCGGTAGCGGCTGTAGAGGACGGCGAAGATCATGGCGAGCGAGACGATCGAGAGCAGACCGATGGTCCGCATCGACTCCTCCTGGGCCTGGAACGTGCCTTCCAGGCTGGTGAAGAACTGCGACGGCAGCGGCGTGGCGCCGACGATGCGCCGGATCTCGGCGACGACGGCGGCCATGTCGGCGCTGCCGTCGGTATTGGCCAGCACCACGACGCGCCGCTTGCCGTTCTCGCGCAGGATCTGGTTGGGGCCGTCGGTTTCGACGACGTCGGCGACGCGGCGCAGCGGGATCCAGCCGACCGGCGACTGGATCAGGAGGTCGCCCAGCCCCTGGGTGGTCCGCCGTTCCTGCTGCAGCCGCAGGACGACGTCGTAGCGGCGGTTGCCGTCGACCAGCCGCGAGACGATGCGGCCGTTGGAGAGGCGTTCGAGCTGCTCGGTCACGGCGGCCGGCGCCAGCCCGTAGAGAGCCGCGCGCCGGTAATCGACGACGACGTCGAGCTGCGGGATACGCACCTGCCGCTCGACCTGCAGGTCGACGATGCCGGGCACGCCGGCGATCTTCTCCCGGAACTCCTCGGCAATCGAGCGGATGGCGTCGAGATCCTCGCCGAAGACCTTCAGCGCGATCTGGGCACGGACACCCGACAGCATGTGGTCGAGGCGGTGCGAGATCGGCTGGCCGATGTTGGTCGCCACCGGCAGGACCGACAGGCGCGCGCGGATGTCCGAGACGATCTCGTTCTTGGAGTGGCCGCCGGCCTTGAGCGCGACTTCGACCTCGGAGGCGTGGACGCCCTCGGCGTGTTCGTCGAGCTCGGCCCGGCCGGTGCGGCGGCCGACGCGCTCGACCTCCGGCACCTCCATGATCAGCCTCTCGGCGATCAGGCCGACGCGATGGCTCTCGGCCAGCGAGATGCCGGGATTGAACAGCAGGTTGATGGTCAGCGTGCCTTCGTTGAAAGGCGGCAGGAACGCACGCGGCAGCTGCGTCGCGGCGCTGCCGGCCACGACGACGGCCGCGACGACACCGGCCATCAGGGCGCGCGGATGGCCGAACGACCAGTCGAGCAGCCGTCGGTTGCCGCTCTTCAGGACGCGGACGAGCCCGCTTTCGCGCGCCTCGAGCCGCTTCAAGCCGGGCAGCAGGTAGTAGGCCATCACTGGCGTCAGCGTGATCGACACCACGAGGCTCGCCAGAATGGCGACGATGTAGGCCTGCCCGAGCGGCGCGAACAGCCGGCCTTCTATGCCCGACAGGGCAAACAGCGGCACGAACACCAGCACGATGATCATGGTCGCATAGACGATGCCGGAGCGGACCTCCTGGCTGGCCGAGACGACGACATCGAAAGTACTGCGGGGTTTGCCCGCCGCCCGATTCTCGCGCAGGCGCCTGAAAATGTTCTCGACGTCGACCACCGCGTCGTCGACCAGTTCGCCGATGGCGATGGCCAACCCACCCAGGGTCATGGTGTTGATGGAAAGTCCCATCCACTGGAACACGATGGCGGCCACCAGGATCGACACCGGAATCGCGGTGAGCGAGATCGCCGTGGTCCGGACGTTGAGCAGGAACGCGAACAGCACGATGGCCACGACGACGGCGGCCTCGAGCAGCACCTTGCGGACGTTGTCGATCGAGGTCTGGATGAAGCCCGCCTGCCGGAACAGGATCTGGTCGGCTCGGACGCCGCCCGGCAGCGTCGCGGTGATGTCGCGCAGCGCCCGCTCGATCTCGCCGGTCAGGCGGATGGTGTCCACGCCCGGCTGCTTCTCCACCGAAACGATGACCGCCGAGCGGCCCTGATAACCGGCATCGCCACGCTTCACGCGGGGCGCGAAAGCGACGTCGGCGATCTGCCGCAGGGCCACCGGCTGGCCGGCGACCGTCGCCACGACGACGCTGCCGAGGTCGTCGAGGCTGCGGGTGCGGCCAACGTTGCGGATCAGGAACTCGCGGCTGTACTGATCGGTGAAGCCACCGCCGGTGTTGGCGCCGAACTGTGCGAGCGCCCGCTCGACCTGCTCGAACGACACGCCGTAGGCGCGCATCGAGGCCGGATTCGGCGACACGCGGTACTGCCGCACCTCGCCGCCGATCGGGATGACCTGCGAGACGCCGGGGATGGTGAGCAGCCGCGGCCTCACGGTGAAATCGGCGATCTCGCGCAGGTCCATGGCCGAGACCCGATCGGGCCCGGTCACCGCGATCAGCATGATCTGGCCCATGATCGAGTTGATCGGGCCCATCTGCGGCTGCACGCCCGGCGGCAGTTGCGACTGGACCAGCGACAGCCGCTCGGCCACCTGCTGGCGGTTGCGGAAGATGTCGGTGCCCCAGTCGAACTCGACATAGACGATCGACAGGCCGACGCCGGACGTCGACCGCACGCGCGTCACGCCCGGCAGGCCGTTCATCTGCGTTTCGATGAGATAGGTCACGAGCTGTTCGACCTCGGGTGGCGCCAGCCCCTCGGCCTCGGTCATGATGGTGACGGTCGGCCGGTTGAGATCGGGGAAGACGTCGACCGGCAGGCGCGTGACCGTGAAGGCGCCGTAGACGACCAGGACGGCGGCCAGCGCCAGCACGAACAGGCGGTTGCGCAGCGAATGGGTGACGAGGAAGGTGAACATGGCGTCGTGCCTCAGCGGATCTGGTTCAGCAGTTCGGCGCCCTGGGTGACGATGCGCTTGCCTGCCTCGATGCCGGAGACGATCAGCACGCGCTGGCCGTCGAGCGGCTCGACCCGCACTTCGCGCGGCACGAAGCGTTCGGCGTTGCTGTGCTCGTAGACGATCGACTGTCCATTGGCGCCGCGCAGCACGCTGCCGCGCGGCACGGCGATGCCGCGCCGCTCGTCGGTGGTCGAGGCCAGCACCGTCAGAAGCTGGCCGGCGCGCAGACCGGTCGTGTCGCCCTCGATGCTGAACTGGATCGGGATTGCCTGGTTGCGGTCGGCGAGGCCCGCGCCGCGGTACAGGAGCGGCACCGTGCGGTTGTCGGCCAGGCGCCCGGTCGCGGCGTCCCTGATCGAGTAGGCCTCGTAGCTCAGCGCCTCGACCCAGAAGCGCGCCGGATCGACGATCTGGAAGATGACGGCGTTGGGCTCGGCGATCTGGCCGGCGACGGCCTGGACCGCGGCGACGACGCCGGAAACCGGGGCGACCAGCTTTTCCTGGTCGCGAATGCCGCGGTCGAGATTCGCCCGGCGCATGCGCAGGCCGGACAGTTCGAGATCCGCATCCTCGATCTGGGCCCGCGCGATCACGCCCTGGATCTGGCGGAAACGCTCGAGCCGGCGCTCGGCGAGCGTGATCTGCTGGTCGAGTTCGCGCGCCTGCTGCTGCTGGCTGGCGACGTCGGCCGCGCCGACCGCCGGCTGCACCAGGGCAAGCACGTCGCCCGCCGCGACCCGCGTGCCGAGCCGCGGAAAGCCGCCCGGCGGCGGCGTCAGCCGGCCCGACACCGAGGCCTGGACGAATCCGGACGTGTTGGGATCGGGGATGATGCGGCCGGGCAACTCGACCGTGCCGGCGTAGGTCTGCTCCTCGGTGAACAGGGTCCGGATGGACAGGATGCGCTGGGTGGGTTTGGGCACGAACACGGCGCCATCGGGAAAGCGCACGGCGACGTCGCGCAGGGCGGTCGCGGCCTCGGGCCGGGGTTCCGCCGCGGTCGCCCGCTCCGGCGCCAGGCCTGCGATGCTGCACGCCACGAGGACGCCCGCCGCCAGCCGCCAGCGTCGCCACAGGCCCGAGACGCCGAGGCCCGCAAGGAACGCCAGAGCGGCGACCGCCCAGAAGGTCAGATCCTGCGACCATGCCGCGGCGAGGGACGACAGGCGGTCGCGGACGTTGCCCGAACCCGCCGCCGGCGGCATCGACGGCGGAACGACGAGCGTGGCCGTCAGAACATCGACGAGACCCGATGCCTGAACGGTGATCGCCAGATCGTAGGATCCCGGGCGCAGCAGCCAGGGGGCCGCCACGTCGTAGGCGCCCTCGCCGTCGGGCGTAGCCTTCAGCGTGCCGGCGGCCGTGTCGATCTCGATCTCGGCGCCCTTGACCGGCTCGTTGGTCCTGAACGCATCGAGATAAAGCCGCAGCCGGTCGCCCCGGGCGATGGCAACGATCTCGAAGTCGTTCGAGGACGCATCTATCCGGGGCGCGATCGTGTTGGTCACCGGCGGCGGCGGCGCGCCGTGATCGTGACCCTCGTGGGCTGCGGCGACCCCCGCCAGCAGCAGGGAGCAGAGCAAGCTCGTCGCAACGAGGCGAAACGGGCGCATGGCATCCTCACTCGACGACGATGGTGCCGACCATCCCGGCCGGGTAGTGGCCGGGGATCAGGCAGGCGAACTCGAAGGTTCCGGTCTTGTTGAAGTGCCAGACGATCTCGCCGGCGGCCTTGGGCTTCAGGCGCTTGGCGTTGGGATCGTCGTGCTCCATGTCGGGATGGTTCTCCATCGCCTTCATGTGCTTGCGGTTTTCCTCGACCGTGCCGATGACGAATTCGTGGTCGATCTCGCCGTTGTTGCGCAGCAGGAAGCGGATCTGCTCGCCCTTGCGGACCCTGAGACGGTCGGGAACGAACAGCATCCTGCCGTCGGCCTCGCGCATGACGACCTGAACGATGCGCGCCGGCTTCCTGGGATCCCCGGGCTTGCCATAGTCGGTTTCGCCAGGATCGGTGTGGGCGCGGGCAGCTGCCGGCAGGTCGATGGCCAGGACCAGCACGCCGACGAACGAGCGTCGAAACATCATGATGCCTCTCCGAATCTGAAGACAGTCTCTGGTCTCCCGCTGCGCCACGTCAGGGCAGAGCGGAATCGAGGAGCGTCAGACTCGGGGAGGCGGCGGTTCCTGTGCGAGGAAGAGGATGGTGAGAGTCGCCGCGGCAGCGATCACCCTGGTATGAGCCCGCACCGGCACTTCGGCGGTCGCGCCCGGCAACAGCAAGGCGACAGCGCCTGCCATTTGCGGGCAGCATTGGCCGGCGGCGTGCTTGGCCGTCCCCTGCGCCGGGCAATCCGGCGGCGGCGGATGGTCCGGACAATCGAGCGAGGCCACCTGCACACCAACCTCCAGGGGCGGCGCCATGGCATGGCTCGCCCCGACCGTTCCAAAGGAGGGAACGGCGAAGGCGATCACGGCGATCAGCCAGACGAGGGTGCGGGCGCGGGTCATGTCAGCGGCGCCGACTATCCAACACTTCGAGCAGTTCGTCGATCTTGGTCTTGCGGTCGCGCTCGGAGCCGGCGTGGAAGGCGTGCGCCACGCAATGCTGCAGGTGGTCGTTCAACGTCTCCTGTTCCACCTTGGCCAAAGCAGCCCGCACGGCACGGATCTGCGTCAGCACGTCGATGCAGTAGCGTTCTTCCTCGATCATGCGCGCCACGCCGCGCACCTGACCCTCGATGCGGCCGAGGCGCGCAAGCTGGGATTTCTTGAGTTTGCCGTCCATGACTTGAACCATACCCCCGCAGGGTATACATGGCAAGCCATGAAACACGAGCATCATCACGGTCCTGCCTGCGGCCATGACCACGACATCGCAATCGATCCGGTCTGCGGCATGAAGGTCAAGGTCGCCGGCGCCAGGAACACGACCGTGCACGAGGGCCATACCTACTACTTCTGCAATCCCAAGTGCCTGCAGAAGTTCACCGCCGAGCCTGACCGCTACCTGAAGCCCGCCGAGGCGGCGCCTCTGCCGCCCGTCGCCGCGGGCACGATCTTCACCTGTCCGATGCATCCCGAGATACGCCAGGTCGGCCCCGGAGGCTGCCCGATCTGCGGCATGGCGCTGGAGCCGGCCGAGGTCTCGCTCGACCAGGGACCGAACGAGGAGCTTTTGGACATGACGCGGCGCCTGTGGATCGGCGGCGCGCTCGCCGTGCCGGTCGTGGCGCTCGACATGGGCGGCCATCTGTTCGATCTGCATCGCTTCCTGCCGCACGGCATGACCGGCTGGCTGCTGCTGGCGCTGTCGACGCCCGTGGTGCTGTGGGCCGGCTGGCCGTTCCTAGTGCGTGGCTGGCAGTCGGTGCGGACGCGCAACCTCAACATGTTCACCCTGATCGCGCTCGGCACCGGCACCGCGTGGCTCTACAGCGTCGTGGCGACGGTGGCGCCCGGCCTGTTCCCGCCCTCGTTGCGCGGCGCCGATGGATCGATGCCGGTCTATTTCGAGCCGGCCGCCGTCATCGTCGTGCTGGTGCTCGTGGGCCAGGTGCTGGAGCTGCGCGCCCGCGACGTCACGGGCGGCGCCATAAAAGCGCTGCTCGGGCTAGCGCCGCGCGTGGCCTTGCGCGTGGGAGCGGACGGCAGCGACAGCGAGGTCGCGATCGAGGCCATCGCCGTCGGCGACCTGATGCGCGTGCGGCCCGGCGAAAAGGTGCCGGTCGACGGCGTCGTCGTCGATGGCCGGAGCGCGGTCGACGAATCGACCATTACCGGCGAGCCGATGCCGGTCACCAAGGAAGCGGGCGCCAAGGCGATCGGCGGCACCGTCAACACCAGCGGCACCTTCGTGATGCGGGCCGAGCGGGTCGGCGCCGACACCATGCTCGCGCGCATCGTCAAAATGGTGTCCGAAGCGCAGCGCAGCCGCGCGCCCATCCAAAGGCTGGCCGACGTGGTCGCGGGCTGGTTCGTGCCGGCCGTGATCGCGGTGGCACTCCTCGCTTTCGTGGCGTGGATGATCTGGGGCCCCTCGCCCGCCTTCAGCCATGCGCTGCTGGCGGCGGTGTCGGTGCTGATCATCGCCTGCCCTTGTGCGCTGGGCCTCGCCACGCCGATGTCGATCATGGTCGGCGTCGGCCGCGGCGCCGCGGCCGGCATCCTGATCCGCAACGCCGATGCGCTGGAGCGGCTGGAGAAGGTCGACACGCTCGTCGTCGACAAGACCGGCACGCTCACCCTCGGCAAGCCCGAGGTCACGTCCATCGAGAGCCTGGGGAGCGTGCCCGACGTTGAAATCCTGAAGCTGGCGGCGAGCCTGGAGCGCGGCAGCGAGCATCCCATCGCCACGGCGATCCTGGCGGCTGCCAAGCAGCGTGGCACGATCCTCGCCGACGTCGCCGATTTCGACTCGCCGTCCGGCAAGGGCGTGTCCGGCACGCTCGACGGCAGGCACCTGCTGCTCGGCAACGCGGGTTTCCTGAGCGAGCGCGGCGTCCATGCCGACGAAGCGGAACGCCGGGCCGATACGCTGCGCGAAAGCGGCGCCACCGTCGTGCTGCTCGCGGTCGACGGAAAGGTCGAAGGGCTGATCGCGGTCAGCGATCCGGTCAAGGAGACGACGCCCGCGGCGCTCCGCGAACTGCGGGAGGCCGGCATCCGCCTGGTCATGCTGACCGGCGACAACCCGCGCACCGCCGCCGCCGTGGCCAAGGGCATCGGCATCGACGAGGTCGAGGCCGGGGTGCTGCCGGAAGGCAAGGCGCGGGTCATCCAGCGCCTGAAAGCCGAGGGCCGGGTGGTGGCGATGGCGGGCGACGGCGTCAACGACGCTCCGGCGCTCGCCGCGGCGGACGTCGGCATCGCGATGGGCACCGGCACCGACGTCGCCATCGAAAGCGCCGGCGTCACCCTGGTGAAGGGCGACCTGATGGGCATCGCCAAGGCCCGGCGGCTGTCGCAAGCGACCATGAGCAACATCCGCCAGAACCTGTTCTTCGCTTTCGTCTACAACGTGGCCGGCGTGCCGATCGCGGCGGGGCTCCTTTACCCGCTGTTCGGCCTGCTGCTGAGCCCGGTGGTGGCCGCGGCGGCGATGGCGCTGAGTTCGGTCAGCGTGATCGGCAACGCGCTTCGGTTGCGGCGGACGATGCTGTAGGGCGAGTCACGCCGCGATCGGCAACTCGGCGCCGGTCAGCCGGCGATAGGCTTCCAGGTAGCGCTTGCTGGTCGCCTCGACGACCTCGGCCGGCAGCCGGGGCGGCGGCGCCTCGCCGTTCCAGCGGCCGGCATGGCGCTCGACATCGAGCCAGTCGCGCAGCGGCTGCTTGTCGAAGCTGGGCTGCGGCCGGCCCGGCGCATAGCCTTGGAGCGGCCAGAAGCGCGAACTGTCGGGCGTCATCGCCTCGTCGATCAGCAGGATCTCGCCCGATCTGGTGCGGCCGAACTCGAACTTGGTATCGGCGATGACGATGCCCTGCCTGAGCGCGACGTCGCGGCCTCTCGTGTAGACGAGGCGCGTCAGCCGCTCCAGTTCCGAAGTCACGTCGGCACCCAGCGCCTTCTGCATTTGCGAGATCGTGATGTTCTCGTCGTGGCCGCTCTCGGCCTTGGTCGCCGGGCTGAAGATCGGCGGATCTAGCCGGCCGCTTTCCTCGAGGCCCGCCGGCAGGGTCTCGCCGGCCAGCGTGCCGGTCTTGGCATATTCGCGCCACGCCGAGCCGGTGATGTAGCCGCGCACGACGCATTCGATGGGAAACACCGTACCGCGCTTGCACAGCATCGCCCGTCCCGCGACTTCCGCGCGGTGCGGCTTCAATACCGGTACGGCCTCCACGATCTCGCCGGCATCGGCCGAGATCATGTGATGCTTCACCACGTCGCCCAGCTGGCGGAACCACCAGGCGCTCACCTGCGTGAGCACGGCGCCCTTCCGCGGGATGGGCTCGGCCATCACCACGTCGTAGGCGCTGACGCGGTCGGTCGCCACCAGCAACAGCCGGTCGGCATCGACCGCATAGACGTCGCGGACCTTGCCCCGCGCGATCCGCTCCAGGGGCAGATCGCTGGTCGTCATCGCCACCATGTCGATCAGCCTTCCTTGCGCATCTCTTCGAACACTTCCTTGGCGGTCAGCATCGCCTCGCGGACCGAGGGCAGGCCGATGTAGCCGCCGAGATGCAGCAGCGCCTCGCTGAGCTCGTCCTCGGTCCAGCCCTGGTTCCGCGCCATGCGCAGGTGGATCGCCAGTTCCGGCCAGCGCGCCTGGGACGTGTCGGAGACGACGCAGATCAGCGCCCGTGTCTTGAGGTCGAGGCCGGGACGCGACCACAGCATGCCGAACACCGCCTCGCGGGCGTAATTGCCGAACTTCTGCATCATCGGGTCGTCGTAGACGGTCTTGTTCATCTTGTCGGCGTAGGCGGCCCCCATCAGCTTGCGGCGGATTTCGGTGCCCTTCTTGTAATTGTCACTCTCGGCCATTTTTCCCTCCGTCGACTTTTCCCGCTGCAGCCTCGGGGAAATCGCGCGTAGGATCAATCGGCCTGTACGGAGGAGCGCGAAGAACACCAACATGACGGCCAACGGCTCGCCGACGGCACCCGCCGGTCGCAAACGCGCGGCCGGATTGACGCTGGCAGCGCTTGGCGTCGTCTTCGGCGATATCGGCACCAGTCCGCTCTACACCGTCAGCACCTGCTTCAGCGACTACACCGGGATCAAGCCGACCGCCGACAACGTGCTGGGCATGTTGTCGCTGCTCACCTGGGCGCTGATCGTCGTCGTCACCCTGAAATACGTCGTCGTGGTGATGCGCGCCGACAACCACGGCGAGGGCGGCGTGCTGGCGCTGATGGCGCTGGTGCTGCAGGAGACGGGACTCTCCGAGCGGCGACGGCGCGTCTACATGATGCTCGGCATCGCCGGCGCCGCCCTCTTCTACGGCGATTGCCTGCTGACGCCGGCGATTTCCGTGCTGAGCGCGGTCGAGGGTCTCAACGTCGCCACCACGGCCTTCGCCGAATGGGTGGTGCCGATCTCGATCGGCCTGATCGTGGGCCTGTTCGCCCTGCAGCACGTCGGCACGGCCGGCGTCGGCCGCTGGTTCGGGCCGATCATGCTGCTCTGGTTCATTGCCCTGTTTGCCCTGGGGCTGCAGCATGTCGTCCATCATCCGCAGATACTGGCCGCGCTCTCGCCGCTGCATGCGATCGAGTTCGCGGCGCGCCACAAGGTCGTGGCCTTCGTGGCGCTGGGCGCTGTCACCTTGGCCTTCACCGGCGCCGAGGCGCTCTACGCCGACATGGGCCATTTCGGCCGCGCGCCGATCCGCCGGGCCTGGCTGCTGCTCGTGCTGCCGTCGCTGCTCGTCAACTACTACGGGCAGGGCGCGTTGCTGCTGACCGATCCGACGTCGCTCGAGAATCCGTTCTTCCGGCTGGCCCCGCGCTGGGCGCTCTACCCGCTGGTCGGCCTGGCCACGGCGGCCACGGTAATCGCCTCGCAGGCTACTATTTCAGGCGCCTTTTCCATGGCCCAGCAGGCGACCCTGCTCGGCGTGAGCCCGCGCCTGCGCATCCAGCACACCTCGGCCAGCGAGTCCGGCCAGATCTATGTGCCGGCCATCAACTGGGCGCAGATGATCGGCGTCGTGGCGCTCGTTCTTGCCTTCCAGACGTCGTCGAACCTTGCCGCCGCCTACGGCATCGCCGTCACCGGCACGATGCTGGTGACCAGCGTGCTGATGCTCGGCCTCGCCCGGCGCGGATGGAAATGGGACTGGCCGGCGACGATCCTGGTCTTCGGCTTCTTCATCGCGATCAACATCACGATGGTCTCGTCCAACATGCTGAAGTTCCTGCACGGCGGCTGGGTGCCGCTGCTGATCGCCGCCGTGATCTTCACGGCGATGTGGACCTGGCTGAAGGGCCGTCTCGCCGTCGCGGCCCGCGAAAAGGAAAGAGCCGTGCCGCTCGACGCGCTGCTGAGCGGCTTCGAATACAGCGGCTGGCATCGGGCAAAGGGCACGGCGGTCTACTTCACGAGCTTCTCGGAGAATGCCTCGAACTGCATGCGGCGGAACCTCGTCCACAACGAGGCGCTGCACGAGACCGTCGTCCTGCTCACGGTCCGGATCGCAGATGAGCCCTTCGTGGCGCCGGGGTTGCGCCGCGAAGTCGCCGATCTCGGCAACGGCATGCACCGCGTCTTGCTGCGCTACGGCTTCATGGAAAAACCCGACGTGTCGCACGATGTCGAAGGACTGACCGACAGCGGGATCGCGGTCGATCCCGAGCACACGACCTATTTCATCGGCCGCAACAGCATCGTCGGCGGCGACCGGCCGATGCTGGCGCGCTGGCAGCAGAAGATTTTCCTGGCGCTCTCCCGCTTCGCCATGAGCCCCGGCGACTTTTACGGCCTGCCGGCCAACCGGGTCGTCGAACTGGGCGGCCGGATCGAGATTTGACCCAGGCCGCGGCGCCTACCATTCGCCGCAACCGAACTTCAGCAGGTTGCCGTGCGGGTCGTGGATGTAGAACTCCTTCATGTTCCACGGCCTCACCTCGAAGGGCGACAGGCGCGGCACGCGGCGCTGCTGGAATTCCTCGAAAAGCGCCGGCACCTGGCCGCCGCGGATGTAGCACGAGGTGTTCTCCGGGAATCGCCGGTCGTCGGTCTTCCAGAAATGGATTTCCATCTCGTCTCGTTTGACGATCAGGTAGTTGTCGTCGACGTAGTCGCTGGAGAAACCGAGCTGCCGGACATAGAAATCGCGCGTCTCGGGAATGTCGAGCGACGCCAGGACCGGAATGCTGCGGGCCGGGTCCGTCATCATGCGTCGAAACCGGTGAGCGAGATCGGCGTGGCCATCGGCGGTTGAAGCCCGCGTGCCAGCAGATCGCCCAAGCGAGCGAAGATGCGACCGGCCTCGGCGCAGCCGACGTCCTGCGCGACTGCTTCGGCCGCGATGTTGAGCAACGCGTTGCCGGCGAGATCGCGGCACTCGGCCGGCAGGCCTTCCACCGCGTCGGCAATCAGCCGCATGGCCCGCTGTAGTTCGGCGAGTCGGTCGGGATCGGGGGTGCGCATCATCAGTTGAGCCGTGCGCCGCCGGCGCCCGGGAGTGGCGAGAGCCGCATCCCCGCAGTCGAGAGAGCGACGGCGAAGGACTTCAGCCGCAGCGCGGCAACGCGCGAGGCCGTCGGGGCCATCATCACGTCGAGAGAAGCGAGCAGCGGTCCGTCGTAGTCGCCTTGCGCCAGCCCGCACAGGGCAACCAACGTCGCCTCGTCGCGGCTCACCGTCGAGCAGGTCGGCAGGTGGATTTCCATGGCGCGCCGGGCCCCGAACAGGAAGGCGTCCATGGCAATGGCGAAGTCGGGCAACGCGTCGAGAAGGCCCGCCATCTTGAAGCCGCGGTGAAGCGTCGAGCCTTCTTCCGGCAGAGCGCGGTCCTGCTGCCATTGCCGCAGGGCCCACAAAACGAAGCGCTCGCTGATCGGCAGACCGCAGGCGCAGCCCATCCGACCGCAGGTCGGTTGGGGAGACGGTTGAAGAGGCTTAAATCCCCGTTCTGACGAGCTTTCCATGACCTCTCCGGCGGTTGGCCAAGCGTTGACAGCAAGCGTCATACTATGCAATTGAGAGTTATTCGCAACTCTCGATTGGGGAAGGTGAAAAACGCACGGACCAGCCATCTCGGTCGGCGTGGACGAACGAGCCCGACGCCGGCCGGCCGGACGCATCAACACCTGTCGTCGACAGCGTCACGCTGATGAGCGGCCAGCGCGAGTTGATCATCCGACATGGCGCCGAGAGCTACCGTCTTCGAGTCACCGCTTCCAACAAACTCATCCTGACAAAGTAACCGAACCCCGAGGGGCCATCCCCCCTCGGTCAAACTGCCCAGCCAGCCGGTCCGTCGCACGGATCACTGCCAGCCAGGCGTCCTTTTTCCTTTGGGGGCCTGGCGATGAAAATCCATTCAATTCTCTCTGCCTTGCTGGCGACAACGGCGATCGGAGGCACGATCCCGGCACCGGCATTTGCGCAGGCACCACCCGCACCGACGCAGGCACCGCCTGCGGCCGCACCTCCCATTCCCACCCAGCTCGATGCCGTGACGACCGCCGCGACCCGCACCCGGCGCACGCTCGACGACGTGGCGGCCACCGTCTCGGTGACCACGACCGAGGACATCGACCGCGAGAACATGCAGGACGTCCGCGACCTGGTGCGCAACGAGCCCGGCGTCACGGTCGGCAACAACCCCAACCGCGCCGGCTTCCAGAACTTCGTGATCCGCGGCATCGGCGGCAACCGTGTCCTGATCATCGTCGACGGCATGCGCGTGCCCGACTTCCCCGACAGCAACACCGGTGCCGGCACCTACACCCGCGAGCAGCCGGACCTCGAAGACATCAAGCGGGTCGAGATCATCCGTGGCCCAGCCTCGGCGCTCTACGGCTCGGACGCGATCGGCGGCGTCGTGGCCTACACGACCAAGGATCCGGGCGACTACTTCAAGGGCAACGACAACAACCTCTACGGCAGCGTCAAGGGTGCCTACAGCAGCGCCAACCAGATGTTTGCCGAAAGCTTCACCGGCGCGCTGCGCTCCGGCAACGTCGAGTTCCTCGGCATCTACACCCGCCGCGACGGCCAGCAGTTCACGCCGGCGCAATCCTCGCTCGGTCCCAATCCGACGACCTGGTCGAACAACGACTTCCTGGCCAAGCTGGTCATCAGACCGACCGACGTGGACACGGTCCGCATCACCGGCGGCTACACCCAGGGCAAGCAGAGCACCCAGATGCTGTCGGGCGTCGGCAGGTTCCCGGCCCTGGTCACGCGTGTCTACGACGAATGGGGGCAGGATTACACCAACACCTACCGGATCAGCGGCCAATGGGTACACGAGGCGCCGATCGGCTTCGTCGATCGGCTGGATTTCCTGGTCTACTACAACTCCGTCAATACCCAGGCCGATACCTACCAGCTGCGCGGCGCGACCAACGGCATCATCCCGACCAACGCGCGGGCCTCGTCGTTTCTCTTCAATCAGTCCGTGACCGGCACTGAACTGCAGATGAATACCGACGCGAAGATCTTCGACCTGCGCAACTATTTCACCTATGGCCTGAGCTTCTTCCACACATCGACGACCAGGCCGCGTAACCGCGCGCAGATCACGCTGGCGACCGGCGTCACGACCCAGGTGGTGGGCGGCGAAACCTATCCCAACAAGAACTTCCCCGACACCGAGACCATCCAGGCCGGCGCCTACATCCAGAACGAAATCACCGCCCTCGACGGCCGGCTTGTCGTCACGCCGGCGGTGCGGCTCGACTACTACAGCCTCAACCCCAACCCCGATCGCTATTTCTGGAACTCGACCGGCACCACTCTGAATCTCGTGCCGGCGGCGAGCACCTACATCTCGGCGTCGCCGAAACTCGGCGTCGTCTATCACTTCACCGACAACTACTCGAGCTACTTCCAGTACGCGACGGGCTTCCGCGCGCCACCCTACGACAATGCCAACTTCGGCTTCACCAACACCGCATCGTTCTACCAGGTCCTGCCCAACGCCAACCTGAAGCCCGAGACCGCCAACAGCTTCGAAGTCGGCCTTCGCGGCAAGTACGCCACGGGATCGAGCTGGCAGCTCACCGGCTTCTACAACCTCTACAACAACTTCATCGAGACGGTCACGGTCGGCCAGGTCGGTGCGATCACCCAGTTCCAGTACGTCAACCTGACGAACGTCACGATCTGGGGCGTCGAAGCGCGGGGCGAATACCGCTTTGCACCCAATTGGGCGGTGCTGGGCTGGACGGCGTTTGCCCAGGGCACCGACACCAGGACCGGCCTGCCGGTCGATTCCGTCAGCCCGTGGGCGTCGCAGGGGCGCATTCGCTACGGCAGCGACACGGGCCTCAACGCGCAGGTCATCGGCACGATGGTTGCCCAGCACAACATGGTGAGCAACCCGAACTACTTCCAGACGCCAGCCTACTTCAACATCGACGCCACCGTTGGGTACACCTGGGGCAACCACGTCAAGTTCAACGCCGGCGCCTTCAACATCACCAACGCCAAGTACTGGAACTCCGCCGACGTCATCGGTCTCAACACCACGAATCCGCAGCTCGATCTCTATGCCCAGCCTGCGCGCTATTTCGGCGTCAACCTGACGGCGCGATGGTAGTCCCGGCAGCCCTCTCCGCCGGACGACCGCCGGCGCCGTCGGCACGCGCAACCCATGTGCCGATGGCGTTGTCGTTCGTGCTGCATGGGCTGGCCGTTCTTCCGCTCTTCCTGATTGCCGGAACCCTGGGCGGCACGATGTCCGAGGAGCCGGCGCTCTTCCTCGAATTCTCCCTGGCCGCGCCCACCGTGGGCGCCAACGCCGAACCCGACGGTGCGCCGACCGAAGAGACATCGGCGCCGCCGGAGCCGCCGGTACCCACTCTCGAGGCTGCGATACAACCGCCCGAGCCGCCGCTTCCTCTCGAGAAGATGCCCGAGCCCGACATCGTCCCGGAGATCAGGGTCGATCTTCCGCCTCCGGAGGAACCGCCGCCCTTGAAGGTGGCCGATCTGAAGCCGGCGCCGCACAAGCCCGCCGCTCCGCGCCCGGCCGCAAAGCCCTCCAATGTCGCACAGGCCGCCACGACACCGGATGCCGGGAACGCAGCGGTCACCCAACAGGCGACCACCGCGCCCGGCGAGTCGATCGTGTGGGAAGGCCAGCCGCGCTATCGCATGCCACCCAGGCCCGCGGTCTATCCGCCACGCTCCATCGAACTTTCCCAGCAGGGCGAAGTCATCGTCCGCGTGCGTCTCGAGCCCGACGGGTCGGCGGCCGAAATCATGCTGTGGCGCAGCAGCGGCCATGGCCTGCTCGACCGCGCCGCGCTTGCGGCCGTGCACGGCTGGCATTTCTTGCCCGCCACGCGCGGCGGACGTCCCGTCGCCGCCTGGGTCGAAATTCCCGTTCGCTTCCATCTACGTTGAAGAAGGAGACTCTCATGCTTTCCACCACGAACGGCGATCTCGCCGACCGCTGGACCCGGCTGCGCGGCGAACAGCCGGCACTGCGCATCCGCGATGCCGCCATGGCGCTGGGCGTCGGCGAAGCCGAACTGGTTGCCCTGGGTGTCGGGCGGACGGCGACGCCGCTTGGCCCCGACTGGCGGGCGCTGCTCAACGACATGCCGTCGGTCGGCCGCGTGATGTGTCTGACGCGCAACGAGCATTGCGTGCACGAACGCCACGGCCGCTTCGACGACGTGCAGGTGTCCGGTCCGCACGGCGTCGTGCTCGGGCCCGATATCGACCTTCGCCTGTTTCTGTCCAGCTGGCGTTACGGCTTCGCGGTGCGCGAGCCGCTGAAGGGCGGCGAGCGGGTCAGCCTCCAGTTCTTCGACGCTTCGGGCGAGGCCGTGCACAAGATCTACGCCACCGACGAGACCGACCGGGCGGCCTTCGACGTTCTGATCACGCGCCACCGTGCCGCGACGCCGGTGGCGCTGAAGATAGCGCCGCGCGCACCCGATGCCCCCGATCGCCCCGACGCGGAAATCGACGTCGAGGGCCTGCGCACGGCCTGGCGGGCGATGAAGGACACCCACGAGTTCTTCGGCATGCTGGGCAAATTCAAGGTCGGCCGCGTGCAGGCGCTGCGCTTGGTCGGCGAGGATCTGGCCCGCGACCTGCCCGCGCGCGCGTTACGCTCGGCGATAGAGGCTGCCGGCGCCGAAGGCACGCCGATCATGATCTTCGTCGGCAACTGCGGCTGCATCCAGATCCACACCGGCCCGGTCAAGCGGCTGGTCGAAACACACGGCTGGTTCAACGTGCTCGATCCGACCTTCAACCTCCACCTGCGCGATCGCGGCGTGGTACGCGTCTTCTCCGTGCGCAAACCGACCGTGGACGGCATTGTCACCTCGATCGAGGCCTTCGACGACCTCGACCGCAACGTCCTGCTGATGTTCGGCGAGCGCAAGCCCGGCAAGCCCGAGCTCGAGCAATGGCGTGCCCTGGTGGCCCGCATCGAGAAGCAGGCGGCCTCGTAATGAGGCGCCGCCACGCCCTCTCGCTCGCCTTTGGCGCGCTCGGCCTCGGCGCCGCAGACGCTGTTTCCCTGCCGGCGTGGGCACAGGCACGACCGCGCATCGTCTCGGTCGGCAGCGCGCTCACCGAGATCGTCTATGCGCTGGGTGCCGAGCGCCTGCTGGTGGGTGTCGATACCACCAGCCTGTACCCGGCGGCCGCACGATCGCTGCCGCAGGTCGGCTACATGCGCGCCCTGGCGGCCGAAGGCGTGCTGTCGCTGAAGCCAAGCCTGGTGATCGCAACCACGGCCGCAGGGCCTGCGACGACGCTCGACCAGTTGCGCGCGACCGGCGTCGAGATCCTCGTCCTGCCAGACCGCTACGACTACGACAGCGTGATTGCCAAGATCGCCGCCGTCGGACGCGTGACGGGCAAGACGGTGGAAGCCGACGCGATGATCGCGCGCGGCCGGGCCGACATGACGGAACTCACGAAGAGACTTGCGACGACGACCAGCAAGCCGCGCGTGCTGTTCCTGCTGTCGATGAGCGGTGGCGCACCCCAGGCCGCGGGCCGCGACACGGCGGCAGACGGCATCATCCGCCTGGCCGGCGGCACGAATGCGATCGACGCCTACGCCGGTTATCGGCCGCTGACACCCGAGGCGGTCCTCGCATCTCGTGCCGACTACATACTCGTGACGAGCCACACCGTGCAGGCGATGGGCGGCATCGAGGCGATTCTCGATCAGCCGGCGGTGCGCCGCACACCGGCCGGCCGCGCCGGCAAGATACTGCAGTTCGACACGTTGCTGCTGCTGGGCTTCGGGCCGCGCACGCCACAGGCCGCGCTGGAACTGGCGGCGGCGCTCCATCCCGAACTCGCCCGCGCGCCATGATCGTGCAGGCGTCCCAGCGTACCATACCGCTCTTTGCGCTCGCCGCGGCCGTAAGCGTGGTGAGCGCGCTTTGCATCGGGGCCTTCCCGGTCGGGTTCGACCAGCTCCTGGCCGCCGTCGGCCTGTCCAGCACGCCGTTCGACGACACGACGGCCGCGGTGCTCTACGCCATTCGTGCACCGCGCGTGGTCGCAGCCTTCGCCGTCGGCGCCGCACTCGCCGCCGGCGGGGCGGCGATGCAGAGCCTGTTCCGCAATCCGTTGGCCGACCCCGGCCTGCTCGGCGTCTCGAGCGGCGCCGCCCTTGCCGCCGTGTCGGTGATCGTGCTGGGCGAAAAGGTGTTCCATATCGTGCCGCCGGGCTTGCGGCCGTGGTGCCTGCCGCTTGCGGCTTTCCTCGGTGGCCTCGTCGCCACCATCGTCGTCTACCGGATCGCGGCGCGCGAAGGCGTCACCCTGGTGGGCACGCTCCTGCTGGCTGGCATCGCCATCAACGCCCTCGCCTCGGCCGGCATCGGCATGCTGGTCTTCGTCGCCGACGAGCAGCAGTTGCGCACGCTGATCTTCTGGACGATGGGCGGCTTCGGCGCCGTGACCTGGGCGGCGATCGCGCCTGCCCTGCTGGTGCTGGCCATCAGCATCCCGACGCTGCTGCCATCGGCGCACCTGCTCGATGCCCTGGCGCTGGGCGAACGCGAAGCCGGTCACATCGGCGTCGACGTCGAGCGGCTGAAGCGCCGACTGGTGGCGCAGGTCGCTCTCGCGGTCGGCGCGGGCGTGGCGATCTCGGGCATCGTGGGCTTCGTCGGTCTGATCGCGCCGCACATCGTGCGCCTGCTGCTGGGTCCCGCCCACCGCACCCTGCTGCCCGCCGCAGCGCTGTTCGGTGGCGCCTTCTTGGTGCTGGCCGACGCACTGGCTCGCACCATGGTCACGCCGGCCGAACTGCCGATCGGCATTCTGACCGCCTTGGTCGGCGGACCCTTCTTCCTCTGGCTGCTCGCCGGCCGCGCCGCACGGGGCAACCTGTGAGCGCGCTGCAGGCCATCGGGGTCGAGGTCAGGGCTCGCGACAAGATTCTCATCCGGAACATCTCCCTCGAGGTGAGACCGGGTGAGTTTCTCGCCGTCATCGGCCCCAACGGCGCCGGGAAGAGTACGCTCCTGAGCGCCCTGGCGGGCGACCGGCAGCTCGCGGCGGGCCAGGTCCTGCTCGCCGACCGGTCGATCGCCCACTGGAAGAAGGCCGATCTCGCCCACCGGCGCGCCGTGCTGCCCCAGCATTCCACGGTCGCCTTCGACTTCACGGGCCTGCAGATCGCCTCCCTCGGCTTGCTCTCCCATCGCGGCCGTCTTTCCGACCGGCAGATCGGCACCCTGGCCGAGCAGGCGCTGACGGAAACAGAGGCACTCGCCTTTGCTGGCCGGCCCTATGCGGTGCTGTCGGGCGGCGAACGCCAGCGCGTGCAGCTCGCGCGCGTCCTGGCGCAATGCGACGCCGATCCGGAACGCCGGCCCTTCCTGCTGCTCGATGAGCCTATCGCCGGCCTCGACCTCGCCCACCAGCACGCCGCCCTGGCCAGCGCCCGGCGCAGGGTCGACCGTGGCCTGGGCGTCCTGGCCGTCCTGCACGACCTTAATATGGCGGCACGCTACGCCGACCGGGTCGCGATCATCGAGAACGGCCGGCTGACGGCCCTGGGCCCGACCCGGCCGATCCTCGACCCGGAGCGCCTGTCGGCCGTTTTCGCGACACCCATTGTGCGATTGGAGGCGGCCGGGGCCGTGGCCTTCCTCAGCCCGGGCGGAAACATCTTGCCTCGGACATAAACCCGCCGGATTCGACGCCTGTTATACTGCCGTAGCAACAATCAGCGGCATCGAATGGGCGAACGCCCCACTCTGATCCTGACCACGCGCCTGGGCGTCCGGCCGCTCGGCGTACGCGGCGATCCGCTGCATGCCGTGGCCGGCCAACTCCTGTCCGTGATTCGCCGCCGTCTGGGCGACGGTCCTGCCGACCTGCTGGCCGAGCCGCAAATGCGTGAATCGGACGACGGCATCGATTGGTACGCCGCGCGCTCGGGCGAGGTACGTCGCCTTGCCGAGCTGGGCGACGGCGAACGTGCCGCGGCGCTGACGACGGTAGAAACCCATCTCGCCGCCATCCGCGCGCTCGGTGCACAACTGCAGTCGTCCGACGCCAGCGAGGAAGCGCGCCTGATCGGACGCTCGCTCGAACTCTCGACAGCCCGCCCGTCCGACGACTTCATCTATGTGGTCGATGGCCAGCCGGTCATCGTCGCCTGGGGCTACGAAGCCGACGCTGCCCAGAGCCTCCAGACCTTCGCGTCGCCGCCCGTGCCCAGGATGGAAGGGGCGGTCGCCACGTTCGCGAGCGCCCCGATGGTTGCGCTGCCGGCCCGTCTCGGCTGGTCGCGTTGGCTGAGCGCCTTGCTGTTCGGCCTTCTGCTTCTGCTCCTCCTGCTGATCACGTCGTGGCTGCTGCGCGCCTGCAGTCCCGTCGATCCAGCCCTGAATGTCGCGACCATCGAAACGCCGGCGCCACCCGCGCCCGAGGCTCCACCCGACCCGACGCCGCTCCTGAAAGCATCTCTCGACGAGACACTGGGTGACGACAAGCGGCTCAAGGCTGAGCTCGCATCGCTGCAGACCGACCTCAAGACCAAGCTGGATCAATGCAAACCGATCGAGCCGCCCAAGCCGCCACCTCCACCGCAGCCGCAGGTCGCCACCAAGCCTGCGCCACCGCCCCCACCGCCTCCGCCGGCGGCGGCGCCGACCAACCGGCCGCCGCCGGGCCAGTTGCCCTGCGACTGGGCGGGCGATTCGGGCGGCGAGGGCATCACGCGCAACAAGCACTATCTGGGCGACAAGCCGGGCTTCGTTGCCATCAACTACAACCTGTTCGTCCGGCCAGACGACATTAAGGTCATCTATCGCGGCCAGGTGCTGAACGGCACCGGCGGACCGCGCAGCGGCCGGGGTGGGTTCGGGTTCGACTGGAAGCCGGTCGCTGGGGATTATTCGGTCGATGTCGTCGTAACAGGTCAGATGCTGGGCACGCGCTGGAACTACGCCATGGCGTGCCCACGTTGAGGAACAGAGATGGCAGCAGGTCCCCTTCTCGTCAGTGAACCGCTTCAGCGTTACCGTGCGCTGGGTCTGGCGGGCGATCCCGTGTGGCGTGCCGCCGGCCAGTTGCGCGCCGCCATCGCCGCGCGCCTGTCGCGCGAGCACGCCGATCTGCTGGCAATACCCGAGGTCGATCCGACGGGACGCCGCATCGACTGGTACGCCCCTTTCGAGGGAGAAGCCCGCCGCCTCTCCGAAGCGGGTGACGCCGAGCGTACCCAGATGCTCGACAAGGTTCAGCGCCTGCACGGCGATCTTGCGCAATTGGCCGACTCCATGGAGCAGCCGGAGCGCTCCAGCGCCGAACGGAACTTCGCCCGCCTGCTGCGCCATGCGCTCACCGCGCCCGGCGAGGAGACGCTCTACGTCGTGGACGGCAAGCCGGTCATGACCTTCTGGGGTTTTACAGCCGATGCGAGCCTGCCTGGCGCCTTCCTCGCCAGCCCGCCCGTGCTTCCGGTGGCGGCCCGCCCCGAGGCGGTGATGGTTTCCGCTCCCGCACTGGCCGCCGCCGGGGCCCGCACGAGCTGGTGGCAATGGCTGCTGCTCGCGCTGTTGCTGCTGCTGATGCTGGCGCTGCTCGCCTGGTTGGTGCGGCCCTACCTGCCGCGTCTCGAACCTTATCTCGAAGCCGAAGCCCGCGAACGCGCGCTCAGTTTCTCCGTGCGCCAGCCGCTCGAGTTGCAGCAGACGCGTGCCGGCACGCTGGTGCAGGACAACGAGAACCTGCGGATGGAACTGGCGCGCCTCACCGACGATCTGGCGCGGCGCGGCGGCGATTGCGCGGCCGGCGTCGTTGGCCCGGGCGGCGTGATCGCGGCGGGCGTCGTCCCCGGCGCGCCGATCGAGCGCGGCGCGGGGCCGGAACCAGTACCTGCTCCCGGCGTTAACCTTGTCGACAAGAACGACGCGAAGGGCCCTGACGGGCAGGACAAGAACAAGGGCGCTGGCGCCGAGAACGATCCAAAGAACAACGATCCGAAGAAGGACGAGCCCAAGCCGATGGTCGTGCCGCCGGAGGCCAAGCAGAAGCAGGATCTCGCATTCCTGAAGGGCGACTGGCGCTCGCGCACCGGACTGGCCACGGCGAGCGGCGAGAAGGATTTGCGGCCCAGCTATACGCTGGACGACAAGGGCAAGGGTAAGGTGAGCTTCGTGCAGAAGAACGGCGCTGCCTGCGAGGCCCCGGCCGAGGCGCGCTGGGACAACGGCAAACTGGTGATCGAGGAGAAGGCCAATCCCAAGTGCAGCGACGGCAAGACCTACGCCCGCAACACGGTCAATTGCGAGGTCGACGCCAACGGCGTGGCCCAATGCAAGGGTAGCCAACCCGGCGATCAGCGCAGCTATCAGGTGCAGATCGGCCGCTGAGTCCCTAAACTGGACCGATAGCCGAAAAAGCATGACATGAGCGACCTCGCCCGCCTGCCGAGCTACCCCAGCCCGACGACACTGATTGCCCGCTCGGGCATCCAGTTCCTCGATTTCGGCTTCGACCCCGTGCGCCTGAAAGTGCGCGAATGGGGTTTCCATGATGCAGCCGCCGACAAGGCGGTCGACGACCTGGTGCAACTCGATTTCGACGAGGGCCGCGGTCAGTATGAAGTGATCGAGGCGGGACGCCGCCGCGCCGCCGAACCGAACCTCGTCGTGACGGCCAAGGACGCGCTTGCCCCCTTTCTCGACAAGTGGGTGCCGGTGCCGTTCCTGCAGGTCCGGCCCAACAGCCAGTTCCGCGAAGGCCCGGCCGATTGGGCGCGCGTGCGCGTGGTCGATCTCGAAGCCCGCTATGGCACGGGCTACCGCGACGAGCAGGGCAACCGCTACCGCGCCGTCCTCGCCTTCGACACCGGCCTGATCGCCGAGGCCGAGGGACGCGCCTATCTCGCCCCCTCGCCCAAGGACGTGACGTCCGGCGCGCTGTTTGCGCTCGCGCCCCAGCAGCGCGCCAACCACTGGCTGCTCCGCCAGGACTGGATGAAGCAATGGCTGGAGGAGCTGTTCCGCGAGCTGCATCCGCGCGCGACGCCCGAGGAGATCGACGCCGACATCAAACAGAAGCCGCAGGAAGCGACCGCGCGCTATCTCGCCTTCCTCGGCCTGCTGGCCGCCGCGGCGCATTTTCCGCCGATCAAGCTGGTGGGCGACGCCGAGCGCCCCGGCCGCGGCGCGATCGAGGTCGACCTCGTGCTCGACGTCGGCAATTCGCGCACCTGCGGTCTCCTGATCGAGGCGGCGGGCGACGTCGGCGTCAACCTGAACGATTCCTATGAACTCGCGCTGCGCGACCTCTCGCATCCCGAGAGCGTCCACACCAAGCCGTTCGAATCGCGCGTCGAGTTCGCCCAGGCCTGGTTCGGCAAGAACCATCTCTCGCGCCTGGGTGGCCGGGCCGACGCCTTCGTCTGGCCGACCATGACCCGCGTCGGGCCCGAGGCGACTCGGCTGGCCGCACGCCGCCGGGGCACCGAGGGCAACACCGGCATGTCGAGCCCCAAGCGCTATCTGTGGGACGAGGAGCCGCAGACCCGCGAATGGCGCTTCAACGTCGCTTACGCCCAGGACCAGACGCCGATGCCGGCTGCCGCCGGTCCGATGGCGCAGCTCGTCAACCAGAAGGGCGAGCCGCTACACTTGGTCGATGCCGACGCCGATTCGGCCGACCATCTGCCGGTGTTCGAGCCGCTTTACTCCCGTTCCTCGGTGATGACCTTCGTGCTGTCCGAGGTCCTGCTGCAGGCGCTGACGCTCATGAACTCGCCGCAGCAGCGCGGCCGCCGCGCCCACGCCGAGACGCCGCGCAGGCTGCGCCGCATCGTGCTCACGCTGCCCACCGGCATGCCGCTGGCCGAGCGCCTGATCTTCCGCAAGCGTGCCGAAGCGGCGCGCGACCTCGTCTGGATGATGATGGGCTGGAAGCTCGACGATCCCGCAGCGCCGGCACCGCGCGTGCTGACCGACTGGGACGAGGCAAGCTGCACCCAGCTCGTCTATCTCTACACCGAGGTCGCGCGCAATTTCGGCGGCGATGCCCGGCGCTTCTTCCAGATCGCGCGCAAGCCGCGCGGCAAGCCGGCCGAGGACGTGCTCAACATCGCCAGCATCGACGTCGGCGGCGGCACGACCGACCTGATCATCAACTCCTATCGTCTCGAAGGCGCCGGCACCTCGGTGACGCTGTTCCCGGAGCAGAAGTTCCGCGAAGGCTTCAACGTGGCGGGCGACGACATCCTGCTGCGCGTCGTGCAGGGCCACGTGCTGCCGCCGATCGAAGCGGCGCTAAGGGCCGCCGGCATCGGCAACCCGGCCGACCTGATGGCCGAACTGGTGGGCGGCGATCGTGGCGGCGAGGACGTGATCCATCGCAACCTGCGCCAGCAGTTCGCGCTGCAGATCGCCCACCCCGTCGCGCTGGAGTTTTTGCGCGCGGCAGAGACTTATGATCCGACCTCGGGTGTCGTCGCGGCCGAGTCCCGGACCTACGACTCGTTCTTCCCGGAAGGTGCCAAACCGTCGATCGAGGTCGTGACCTTCGTGAACGAGGCGGCGCGCAAGCGCGGCGCCAAGGGCTTCGACCTCAAGGAAGTGATCTTCCCGGTCGACCTGCCCAATCTCGACAAGACCGTGCGGGCCGAGATGGCGCGCGTGCTGGCACCGCTGGCCGAGATCGTGCACGCCTACGATTGCGATATCCTGTTGCTCTCGGGCCGACCGTCACGTCTTCCCGGCATCCGCGCCCTTGTGATGGAGCTGCTGCCGCTGCCGCCGGAGCGAGTGATCTCGCTGCACGAGTATCGCGTCGGCGCCTGGTATCCGTTCCGCGACGCCCGTCTCCGGGTGGAAGACCCCAAGACCACCGTGGCGGTGGGCGCCATGATCGCCGCACTTGCACAGTCGCAACTGCCCGACTTCTCCTTCCGCTCCGACCTGCTGAAGTCCAAGAGCATCGCCAAGTTCATCGGCAAGCTCGATGGCGGCGGACGGTTGCAGAAAGCCGACTTGGTCTATCGCGACGTCGATCTCGACAACCGCGACTACGAGCTGCCCGAGATCGGCTTCGAGTTCCGCGGCCCCATGTGGCTGGGCGCCCGCCAGCTCGACCTCGCGCGCTGGCCGGCGGCCCGGCTCTATGCGCTGGAATTCGCCAAGCCGGAATATGCCGAGCGCCATGCCCGCGAGACGCCGTTCAACATCGCGCTCGCGCGCGTCAAACCCAAGGACAAGGACTCGGGCGACGTCGAGCGCTTCCGCCTCCGCCAGATCACCAATCGCGACGGCCGCGCCGTGGCGCTCGATCGCCTGACGCTCCGCCTGCAAACACTGCCGCGCCGTGAGGGCTACTGGCTCGACACCGGCATGCTGAAGACGGGTTAAGGGACATGGATACCGTCGATCTCAAACTGGCCCAGGACTGCGAATCGCTGGCTGTCGCCGCGGGCGAAGGCGTGGCGTGGCTGAAGGGCGCCGCCGCACAGTCGCCGACCGTGGCCCAGCAGGCCCCGTCGCTGATCGGCGAGCTGCAGAAGGTCCGCAACCAGAGCCGCAAGCTGGCGCGCGCCGCTCGTCGGCGCATGTGCGTCGGCGTGTTTGGACCCAGCCAGGCCGGCAAGTCCTACCTGGTCTCGATCCTGGCCAGCCGCGACGGCCGTCCGCTGCAGGCGCGCTTCGCCGACAAGACCTACGATTTCCTGCGCGAGATCAATCCGCCGGGCAATCGCGAGTCGACTGGTCTCGTCACCCGCTTTGGCCTTGGCTTGAGCGACGGCGCGGCCGACTTTCCGGTCCGCGTGCGGCTGCTGACGCAGACCGACATCGTTAAAATCCTGGGCAATTCGTTCCTGCTCGACTTCGACCACCAGAAGGCCGAGTTCGAGGGGCCGGACGGTACCGCCATCCGCAAGCGCCTGTCCGAGCTTCGCGCCAAGGCACATCCGACGCCGGTGGGCGACCTCGACTCCGACGACGTGCTCGACGTCATCGAGTATTTCGACACTTTCTTCGCCGGCGTGACGGCCGAGCTGCGCACCGACTACTGGCGCGAAGCGATCGACCTCGCGCCGCGCCTGTCGGGTCAGGACCGCGCCCGGCTGTGGTCGGTGCTGTGGTACGACTTCCAGCCCTTCACCGATCTCTACCTCACGCTCTACGACGGACTCCAGAAGCTCGGCCATGCGCCCGAAGCCCAGCTCGGCATGGATGCGCTGATCCCGCGCGAAAAGAGCATCGTCGACGTGCTCACGCTCGACCGGCTGGGCGCCGATTCCGACGATCCGCTGTTGGTGCGGCCCAAGCAGGCCGACGGCCGTTACTCGCCCGACGCGAAGCTGCCGCGCTCGCTGGTCTGCGCGCTCACCGCCGAGCTCAACGTCGCCATCGACGAGAAGCCGTGGGATTTCTTCGACCACACCGACCTGCTCGACTTCCCCGGCGCCCGTTCGCGCCTGAAGCTTGCCAATCTCGACGATGTCGCCAAGACCAAGGGCGTGGCCGAGGGCGCCAACCCGCTGCGCGAGCTGCTGCTGCGCGGCAAGGTCGCCTATCTCTTCCAGCGTTACTCCGCCGAGCGCGAACTCTCGGCCATCCTGCTCTGCATCCCCGACGGCAACCAGGAGGTCCGCGACCTCTCGGACATGATGACGGCCTGGATCGACCAGACCATCGGCGCCACGCCGGCCGACCGTGCCAAGCAGAAGAACGCGCTGTTTCTGGTGCTGACCAAGATGGACCGCGAGTTCGAGCAGAAGGCCGGCGAGACCGAGGAGTCGCGCCGGCTGCGCTGGAGTGCGCGCCTCAACAATTCGCTGGTCAACAATTTCCGTGGCGAGTGGCCGGCCAACTGGAACGGCAAGCCCTTCGACAACAGCTTCTGGCTGCGCAATCCGACCGTCATCGACGAGCGGCTGATGGACTACGACGGTATCCGCGAGGTCGGCATCGCCCAGGATTTCGCCGGGCGCGCCGTGGAGCTGCGAAAGCACTTCGTCGAGAATCCCGAGGTCAGGCGCCACTTCTCCGACCCTGCCCGCGCCTGGGACGAGGCCTTCCGCGCCAACGACGGCGGCGTGGCCTATCTCGTCAAAAGCCTGACCCCCGTCTGCGATCCCGCGATCAAGCGCGCCCAGGTGCGCGGCCAGCTCGAAATCCAGGTCCGCCGCCTGGTCGACCGCCTCGCCGGCTTCCACAGCGCCTCCGATGGCGACGCCCGCGCCAAGAAACGCGACCTCGTGCACACCGTGCTGCGCGGCCTCGCGACCTGCATCCAGCAGCAGCTCTTCGGCGAGCTGGTGGGCGCGCTGCAGATCGCCGACACGGCGCTCCGCGACATCTATTTCCGCATCGCCACCGCCCGCGCCTCCGACGAGCAGGGCGCCGGCAACGGCAAGAGCAAGGGCAGCGGCGCGGTGGCGCAGTCGACCGGCGCCACCGTCGATCTCGGCGCCATCTTTGCCGACGTCTTCGGCGACGACGTCAGCCACAGCGCCCCGCCGCCTTCCGGCGTGCTGGAAGACCGGGCCGAGCGTTTCGCCCGCGAGGCCGCCGAATACTGGCTGGAGAACATGCGCCGCGTCGGCGCCGACGAGAAGGCGCTGTCGCATTTCGGCGTCGACCGCCAGCACCTCGGCTGGATGATCGACGAGCTGGTGGTGGGCGCCCATCGCCTGAAACTGATCGACCAGCTCTCGCTGGAAGTCCGCTCCCTGGAGAACGCCGCCAACGCCAAATGGGAGGAGATCGCCGAGCGCCAGGTGCGCACGGCCGCCTCCTCCCTCAACGGCTATATCAGCGCGCTGGGCTTCGACCGCCTGCCGCTCGAGCAGCGCCCCGGCCTGCCGCCCAACGCGCCGACCCGCCGCGTCTTCGAGCATCCCACCCCGATGATCGACGGCATTCCCCAGTTGAGCGAGGACCCGGCGCCGATCTACGCCGACTACTGCAAGGACTGGATGCGCGCCTTCCTTCAGCTCGCCATGGACAATGTCGGCTACGAGGGCGGCCGCGAGATCACGGCCGAACAGAACGACCGGCTGGGCGCCATCCTGCGCGCTGTCCCCGCCTGAGCGGCGCCATGGCGATCCGCGCGTCCATCGAAGCCCTTCCCGAACCGGGTCACGCCATCCTGCGCGTCAGCGACCTCGACGCCATGCCCGAGGGTCTCGCCCTCTCGATCCAGCGCCAGCAGGGACCCGATACGCATCTCGCCGACGACGGCTGGCGCCGCACCGAGGCCTGGCTCATCCCCGCCGAAGTCGGACGCCAGGGCGACGTGCTGGAATTCCATCTCGGCCCGGAGATCTGCGATCGCCTGGCCGGCATCGCCACGATCCGGCTGCGCGTGAAAGAGCCCGACATCGGCGTCGTCGGCACCACCGTCGTCGCCTGGCCCAGCATGCTGACCTCGGGCGCGGCAGGCTCGAGCGGCACCTACGACGACACGGTGCGGCTGCGCCGGATGCAGGCGGCGGCGTCCGCCGAGCCGGCGCCCGAACCGCTGCCCCCGCCCTTCGAGCCGCCGGCCCCCGCGCCCGAATTGCGCGCGGCGCGCGATCCCGCGCCCGTCGTGGCGCCGCGCTCCGGGTTTCCCAACTGGGCGATCGTCGTGCTCCTGCTGCTGATGATGGGCGGCGCCGGCTATGCCGCCTACGACTACTTCAAGCTCAATCCGCAGGACATCGTCGCCATGGTGGTGCCGCCCAAGGCGCCGCCGCCCGCCGCCCCCGCCGACCCGCCCAAGAAATCGGTGCGCGACACGGTGGCCGAGTATCTCGCCACCAAGCCCCCGCCGAACCCCGAGGCCATGCTGGCCAAGGGCCGCGACTTCCTGAAGGCGGGCGACACGGCCGCGGCCTTCCTGGTGTTCCGCCCCGCCGCCGAAGCCGGCAATACCGCAGCCCAGCTCGAACTCGCGGCCTTCTACGATCCGCTGACCCAGCCCGCGCGCGGCGGCTTTACGCCCGAGGGCGCCCGCGCCGCCGACTGGTACGAACGCGCGGCCCTGGCGGGCGTGGCCGAGGCCCAGCGCAAGCTCGGCCTCCTGCTGGCCAAGGGCGGTGCCGGCCTCGCCGCCGATCCCGCCAAGGCCAAGGTCTGGCTGCAGCAGGCGGCGGCGCAGAACGACGCCGACGCCAAGAAGGCGCTGGACGCCCTGCCCAAGTGAAGCTTCTCGGCGTGCTGCTGCTGGCCGCGACCCTCGCGGGGCCGGCCTACGGCCAGACCAAGAGCGAGCTGAGCTGCGGCACGCTCACGGCCGAGAGCTGGAAGACCGCCGCCACCTCGCACTGGACGATCGCCGGCCCGACAGAGAAGACCACGGAAACCGGCGTCCTGAAGAGCGGTCCGCGCTTCGAATGCATCGAAGGCGTCGTCCTGGGCGTGGAGTTCGCCTCCTCGGCCGGCCATTCGACCTTCACCGCCTATCTCCCCGACGGCACCAACATCGCCTATGGCCGCCAGCAGATCGACCGGCGCGGCGGCCGCATCGTGTTCCCCATCCAGGCCAAGGCCCGCATCGCAGCCCCTTACCGGGCCGCCTTCGACTATCACTGTCGCCTCGACATGCCGGCCGATCCCATAAAGCCGGCCACGCGCGCGGACTGTCTCTTCTAGGAACGCACGAGGGCGATCTTACGAACACGAAGTGTCCCGAATCGCTTCGGCCAGGTGTCCGTAAAGCCTCCGAGCCGGCACCGGATTCTCAAGCGGCACCAAGCGCTTGCGCCCGACTTCCAGACAGCGCCGCGCACATTTTCGAACGAGGTCCGAATCGCGGACGTGTCAAAAGAACTCAGACAGAACCGGCCACAAGAGGCCGCTCCGGGCAAACGACCAGGCGGCCCGCGCTTTACGCACGACAGGGCGACGATATCGGAAATAATGCCAGAAATTTGCTGAACTTGCAACTTCCTCTAGACCAGCCGGTAGCCGACCCCCGGCTCCGTCAGCACGTGGCGAGGCGCGGACGGGTCGGCTTCGATCTTCTGGCGGAGCTGGCGGACGTAGACGCGCAGGTATTGCGGATCGACCGCTTCGTCGCGCCAGACCTCGCGCAGCAGGTGCTTGTGGGTCAGCACCTTGCCGGCATGGATCACGAGCTGCTCCAGGATGTCGTATTCCTTGGGCGAGAGCTTTACGTCCTCGGGGCCGCGCCGCACCAGCCGGCGCACCAGGTCGACGCTGAGGTCGTCGCTGGTGAAGCCCCGCTCGGCGCCCTGCTCCTGCAGGCGATGGCGGAGCGCCGCGCGCAGCCGCGCCATCAGCTCGTCGGCGCCGAAGGGTTTTGTGACATAGTCGTCGGCGCCGGCGTCGAGGGCCGCCACCTTGGCCGCCTCCTCGCCGCGGCTCGACAGCACCACGATGGGCACCGGCCCCTTGGCCCGGATCTGGCCGATCAGGGCCAGGCCGTCGATGTCGGGCAGGCCGAGGTCGAGCAGCACGAGGTCGGGGCGATGGTGGCGCAGCGCCGCCAGCGCCTCGGCGCCGGTGGCGGCTTCGAGAACGCGATAGTCCTGGGCGGCCAGCGTGGTGCGCAGCAGCCGGCGGATCGGCGGCTCATCCTCGACGATCAGGATCAGCGCAGCGTCGCCCGTCATGCCCAACTCGTCATGTCAGGCAACAGGATAGCTGACGACGAACTCCGCGCCACTGCGGTCGGCCCGGTTGCACACCATGATCGTACCGCCCTGGACTTCGACGAAGCCCTTGGCGATGGCGAGGCCGAGGCCGGTGCCGGCGAGGCGGCGGTCGCCCTCGTGGGCGCGGTAGAACTTGTCGAAGATCCGGTCGAGATCGGCCGCGGCGATGCCGGGACCCTCGTCGCGCACGACGATCTCGACGCGTGCCCCCACTTGGCGCGCCTCGACCTCGATGCGGCCACCGGCCGGCGAATACTTGGCGGCGTTGTCGAGCAGGTTGAACAGCACCTGCTCGGCGAGCACGAAGTCGAGCGACAGACTGGGCAGGCTGGGCGGTACGATGCTGGCGACGGCATGGTCCTTCAGCAGCGGCTGGACGCGGCGCAGGGTCGTAGAGACGAGGTCGCCGACCTCGACGGCCTCGCGCTTCGGGGCGATGGCGCCGGCGTCGAGTCGGGTCATGTCCAGCAGGTTGCCGACGAAGCGGTCGAGCCGCTCGGCCTCGCCCAAGGCCGTGCCCAGCAGCTCGTCGCGCGTCGCCGCATCGTAGCGCGCGCCGTAGCTGCGCAGGCTCGACAGGGAACCGATAATCGAGGCCAGCGGCGTGCGCAGGTCGTGCGAAACAGACGTAAGCATGGCCGAGCGCAGCCGCTCGCGTTCCGCACCCAGGCGCGCCTGGTCGATGTCCTTCGCCAGGGTCACGCGCTCGACGGCGACGGCGGCCTGGTTGCCCACGGCTTCGAGCAGGCGGCGTTCGCCCGCCGACAGCGCGTGGCCCTCCTTCTGCGGCAGCACGCCGATGATGGCGACGGCCGAGCGGCTGGTGCGGATGGGCACGAACAGCCAGCGGCCACCCGGCAGCGTGTCGGTGCCGCGCCCGGCCGGCCGGTCGGCGTCCCACGACCAGCGCGCGGCGGCGAGGTCGGCTTCGCTCAGTTCGCTGTCCGGCGGAAAAGCCGCGCGCGTGCCCAGCCTGCGCTGCTCCGGCATCAGGATGACGATCTCGGCCTTGAGCAGGCGGGCGAGATGCGTGACCACGATCCACAGCAGGTCGTCGAGTTCGACGACGCCGGCGATCTTGCGGCTGAAGGCGTAGAGCTCGGCCGTGGTGCGGGCCTCGCGGCGTGCCGATTCCGTCTGCGTGCGCGTCCGGACAGCGAGCGCGCTGGCGACGACCGCCACCACCATGAAGAAGAACAGCGCCACGACGTTGGCCGGATCGGCGACGGTGAACAGGTAAAGCGGCGGGATAAAGAAGAAATTGTAGGCCAGCACGCTCAGACCGGAGACCCAGAGCGACGGGACCAGACCGTGCCGCACCGCCGCCACCAGCACCGGCACCACGAATACCAGCGAGATGTTGGGCAGATCGATGAGGTTATCGATCGCCTTGCCGATCGCGGTTGCAACGGCGGTCGTCAACGCGCCTTCAAGGTAGGGCCCGATCTGCCGCGGTGCGCCCAGCAGCCAGTCGGTCGGGCCGGCGGGAGTTGGCCCGTCGGTCGAGGGCGCTACTTCGACCACGAGGCCCGAGCCGCTGCGCACCAGTTCGTCGACCACCGAGCCGTGGGTCAGCTCGAACCAGCGCGAGCGCCGAGACTTGCCGACGACGACGCGGGTGACATTGCGGCTGCGGACAAAAGCCAGCACCTCCTCGACCACCGAGCGGCCGGGCACGGTGACGACCTCGGCGCCAAGCTGGCCAGCCAGCCGCATGGTATCGGCGAGGCAGGCATGCTCGGCGTCGGTGAGGCCGACATGCCGCTCGGTCTCGACATAGAGCGCGATCAGTTCCGCATCGAGGCTGTCGGCGGTGCGCTTGGCGGCGCGCACGGCGTTGGCGGCTCCGGGGCTCGGATCGAGACACACGATCACGCGCTCGCCGGCCGCCCACGGGCCGGCGATCGCATGCTCCCGCATGTAGCTCCGCATCTGGTCGTCGACCCGCTCGGCGGTACGCCTGAGCGCCAGTTCGCGCAGTGCCGTCAGGTTGCCCGGCGAGAAGTAGCGCCGCACGGCGCGTTCGGCCTGCTCGCGCACATAGACCTTGCCTTCGCCCAGCCGCGCGATCAGGTCGGCGGGCGTCAGGTCGATCAGTTCGACCTCGTCGGCAGTGTCGACGATCCGGTCGGGAACGGTCTCGCGCACACGGATGCGGGTGATGCGCGCCACCACGTCGTTCAGGCTCTCGATGTGCTGGACGTTCAACGTTGAATAGACGTCGATGCCGGCCGCCAGCAGTTCCTCGACGTCGAGATAGCGCTTGGGGTGACGGCTGCCTTCGGCATTGGTGTGCGCCAGCTCGTCGACCAGGACCAGCGCCGGCCGGCGCGCCAAGATGGCGTCGATATCCATCTCCTCCATCGTCCGGCCTTTGTAGTCCGTGCGCAGGCGCGGCAGGATTTCGAGACCCGCAAGTTGCGCCTCGGTCTCGGCTCGCCCATGCGTTTCGACCACGCCCACCACGACATCGATGCCTTCGAGCTTGCGGCGCCGGGCCGTCGACAGCATCTCCCAGGTCTTGCCGACGCCGGGCGCGGCGCCGAGGAAGATCTTGTGCTTGCCGCACGTTTCTTTTTCCGCCGCCTTCAGCAGCGCATCGGGCGAAGGGCGGGTGTCGTCAATCGAACCGGCCATGGCGCCCGATCATTGTCACCGCTTCGGCAGCGCGTCGAGAGCAAGATTGAGGTTTAGGACATTCACCCTCGGCTCACCCAGGATTCCCAGGACACGCCCTTCAGTGTATCGCGCCACCAGCTTCTGGACCTCGGCCTCGGGCAGGTTGCGCGCCTTGGCGACGCCCGCTACCTGCCAGGCTGCGGCGGCCGGCGAAATATGCGGGTCGAGGCCGCTGCCTGACGTCGTGACCAGGTCGCCAGGTACGGGCTTGTCCGCGGCTCCGCCGAGTTTTTCCACGTCTTCCTTCACGCGATCGACCAGGGCCTTCGACGTCGGCCCGAGATTCGAGCCCGCCGAGTTGGCGGCATTGTAGGGCGCCGGCACGGTCTTGGCGGCGTCGTTTGGATCGGCGCCGGTCGTGGCCGACAGCCGGCCGTGGAAGTAGCGGTCGGAGGTGAAGTTCTGGCCGATCAGGGCGGAGCCCACGGTCTTGCCGTCGCGCTCGATCAGCGAGCCCGACGCCTGATTTGGGAACACGACGCGCGACACCCCGGTCAGGGCCAGCGGATAGGCGAGGCCCAGAAGGACGGTCATCGTGAGCAGGATGACGAGCGAAGCTCTGATATGGCGAAGCATGACTTACTCCTGACTCATCCTTGACGCGGTGAGGCTTTCCCAAAAATTACGTCGTCCTGAGCGAAGCCGCCCGTAGGGCGGCGTAGTCGAAGGACCTCTTTTGTCATCGCCCATCGAAGGAAAAGAGGCCCTTCGACTGCGCTTCGCTCCGCTCAGGGTGACGGGGAAAGTCACCATCACGCAAGGCCTGTCGCAGTGACGACGACGTCGATCAGCTTGATGCCGACGAAGGGGACGATCAGGCCGCCGATCCCATAGATCAGCAGGTTGCGGCGCAGGAGTGCCGCGGCGCTGCTGGGCCGATACTGGACGCCGCGCAGCGCCAGCGGGATCAGCGCCACGATGATCAGCGCGTTGAAGATGATGGCCGACAGGATGGCGCTCTCGGGCGTGGCAAGCTGCATGACGTTCAGCACGCCAAGCTGGGGATAGAAGGCGATGAACATTGCCGGGATGATGGCGAAGTACTTCGCCACGTCGTTGGCGACCGAGAAGGTCGTGAGCGCGCCTCGGGTCATCAGCAGCTGCTTTCCGATGCCCACGATCTCGATCAGCTTGGTCGGGTCGCTGTCGAGGTCGACCATGTTGCCGGCTTCTCGCGCGGCGTTCGTGCCCGTGTGCATGGCGACGCCGACATCGGCCTGGGCGAGCGCCGGCGCGTCGTTGGTGCCGTCGCCGCACATCGCCACCAGCCTGCCGCCGGTCTGCTCCTCGCGGATCAGGCGCAGCTTGGCTTCCGGCGTGGCCTGGGCCAGGAAATCGTCGATGCCGGCTTCGGCTGCGATGGCGGCGGCGGTCTGGGGATTGTCGCCGGTGATCATCACGGTGCGGATGCCCATGCGGCGGAGCTCAGAGAAGCGCTCGCGGATGCCGCCCTTCACCACGTCCTTCAGGTAGACGATGCCCAGCACCTGGCCGTTGCGCGACACGGCGAGCGGCGTGCCGCCCTCCTTGGAAACATAGCTCGCGATACGTTCGATCTCGTCCATCGGCGGTGTCGCGCCGATCGACCGTGCATGAGCGACGACGGCTTCGATCGCCCCCTTGCGGATGACCGTGCCGTCGACGTCGACGCCGCTCATGCGGGTCTGGGCCGTGAAAGCCACGAACTGGCCCTTGATCTCGGCCGTGCCGATGGCGCGCAGGCCGTATTTGTCCTTGGCGAGGACCACGATCGAGCGGCCCTCGGGCGTCTCGTCGGCCAGGCTGGCGAGTTGGGCCACCCGGGCCAGCTCGTTCTCATCGACGCCACTCACCGGAATGAACTGCGTGGCGTGCCGGTTACCGAGCGTGACGGTGCCGGTCTTGTCGAGCAGCAGCGTGTCGACGTCGCCCGCCGCCTCGACGGCGCGGCCGGAGGTGGCCAGCACGTTGAAGCGCACGAGCCGGCTCATGCCGGCAATGCCGATGGCCGACAGCAGCGCGCCGATGGTGGTGGGAATGAGCGTCACGAAGAGGGCGATCAGCACGATCACCGAGACCGAGCCGCCAGCGTAGGCGGCGAAGCTCGGGATGGTGACCACCGCCAGCACGAAGACGAGGGTGAGACCGGCCAGCAGGACGTTCAGCGCCAGCTCGTTGGGCGTCTTCTGGCGCGCGGCGCCCTCGACCAGGGCGATCATGCGGTCGAGGAAACTCGACCCTTCCTCGGCCGTGATCCGCACCTTTAAGCGGTCCGACAGGACCTTGGTGCCGCCGGTCACGGCCGAACGGTCGCCGCCGGCCTCGCGGATGACCGGCGCCGATTCGCCGGTGATGGCCGATTCGTCGATGGTGGCCACGCCCTCGATGATCTCGCCGTCGCCCGGCACGATGTCGCCGGCCTCGACCAGCACCACCTGGCCGATCTTCAGCGCGTTGGCGCACACCGGCTCGAAGATGTCGCCGACGCCCATCAGGACCTTGGCGATCGTCTCGCTCCGCATGCGGCGCAGCGTTTCCGCCTGGGCCTTGCCGCGGCCCTCGGCAACGGCCTCGGCAAAAGTGGCGAACAGCAGCGTGATCCAGAGCCACGCGACGATCTGGATCTCGAAGCCAATGCCCGGCGCGCCCACGACGATGTCGCGCGCCATCAGCACGGTGGCGACCAGCGCCACCAGTTCGACGGTGAACATCACCGGGTTCTTCATCAGGTCGCGCGGATGAAGCTTGGCGATGCTCGCCACCAGGGCGGGCTTCAGGATGGCCGCGTCGAACAGCGACTGCGACTTGTCACGTATGCTCATGATGATGCCTCTTAGAACAGCGTGCCGGCCAGCATCGCGAAGTGCTCCGCGACGGGGCCGAGCGCGAGCGCCGGCAGGAAGGTGAGTCCGCCCACGATCAGGATGGCGCCGACCAGAAGGCCCACGAACAGCGGGCCGTCGGTCGGGAAGGTGCCGAGCGAGACCGCGGACTTGCGCTTGGCCGCAAGGGAGCCTGCCACCGCCAGCATCGGCACGATGATGGCGAAGCGGCCGACGATCATCGCAACGCCCAGCGTCGAGTTGTAGAAGATGGTGTTGCCCGACAGTCCTGCGAAAGCACTGCCGTTGTTGCCGGCCGCCGAGCTGTAGGCATAGAGGATCTCGCTGAAACCGTGGGGGCCGGCGTTGGCCGGGCCAGCGAGACCCGCCGGCAGCACCACGGCCAGGGCGGTGAAGCCCAGGATGGCCAGCGGCAGGCAGAGGATGGCCAACATGGTGAACTTGACGTCGCGTGCCTCGATCTTCTTGCCGAGGTATTCCGGCGTGCGCCCGACCATGAGGCCGGCCAGGAAGATGACCAGGATGGCGAACAGCAGGATGCCGTAGAGGCCGGCGCCGACGCCGCCGATGATGATCTCGCCCAGCAGGATGTTGAGCAACGGGATCATGCCGCCGAGCGGCATGAAGCTGTCGTGCATGGCATTGACCGCGCCGCACGAGGCGGCCGTCGTGATCACGGCAAAGAGCGCCGACAGGGAGACGCCGAAGCGCACCTCCTTGCCCTCCATGTTGCCCAGCGCATTGTCGGCGCCGAGCGCCGCCAGGATCGGGTTGCCGCCGGCTTCCGCCCAATAGGCGACGAAGACGCCGGCGATGAACAGTACGCCCATGGCGGCCAGGATCGACCAACCCTGGCGCTCGGAGCCTACGGCGCGACCGAAGACATTGGTGAGCGCGGCACCGATCGCGAAGATGGACAGCATCTGCACGAGATTGGAGAGCGCCGTCGGGTTCTCGTAGGGGTGCGAGGAGTTGGCGTTAAAGAAGCCGCCGCCGTTGGTGCCCAGCATCTTGATCGCGAGCTGCGAGGCCACCGGGCCCTGGGCGATGGTCTGTTTGGCACCTTCCAGGGTCGTCGCCTCGACATGGGCGTCGAAATTCTGCGGCACTCCCTGCCAGACGTAGAACAAGGCGAGCACGAGGCAGAACGGCAGCAGGACGTAGAGGGTCACCCGCACGATGTCGGCCCAGAAATTGCAGATGCCCTTGGCGTTGGCGCGGGCGAAGCCGCGGATGAAGGCCACGGCCAGCGCAATGCCGGTGGCGGCGCTCAGGAAGTTCTGAACCGTGAGCCCCGCCATCTGCGAGAGATAGCTCATGGTGCTCTCGCCACCGTAGTTCTGCCAGTTGGTGTTGGTGAGGAAGCTGACGGCGGTGTTGAAGGAAAGATCCGGCGCCACCGCCGCCATGTCCTGCGGATTGAGCGGCAGCAAGCCCTGCAGGCGCAGCAGCAGATAGAGCAGCGCGAAGCCCACGATGTGGAGGACCAGCATGGCGCGGCAATAGACCCACCAGCTCTGGTCCTCGGCGGGATCGATGCCGGCCAGGCGGTAGAAGCCGCGTTCGACCGGCCCCAGCACGGGCGACAGGAAGGTGCGCTGCCCCTCCATGACGCGGCCGAGATAGAAGCCGAGAGGTCGCGTGAGCACGAGCAGGATCGCAATGAAGAGGGCGATCTGCACCCAGCCGTTGAAGGTCATGGCAGCCTCGGAACTTTCCCTAGAACTTTTCCGGGCGCGCCAGCGCGACCGTGAGATAGACGAGCAGGATCGCGACCAGCGCGCCGCCCAGGACGTAATCGAGAATCATGGGAGCCTCACAGCCTGTGGCACAGGCGTTCGTAGGCGATCAGCAGGCAGAACAGGACGAAGCCGCCGCCGAAAAAGGCGATGTCGAGCATGGAACTCTCCTTCGCCGGCATAGAAGGCCCGTGGCGCATAGGAATTCGAGCCGGCCGGCGGCCCGGCGGCATATGAACGGCATAGGAATTTCAGGATCGCCGCGACGGGGCGTCAGGACCGCGGGCTGGTCGCGGCGGGCGCGGAGGCTAGACCGCCATCCGCTGATGCAGGTCGAACATGATCCAGAAACTGCCGCCCGTCATGATGAAGATCAGCACGACGGTGAAGACGATGGCGAGCAGGTTTTCCCTGGGCGTCGTGGTGAAATTGATGTGCAGGAAGAACTTCAGGTGGACCAGGACCTGCAGGATGGCGGCGCCCGCGATCGCCAGCAGCGTACGCTGGGGCGGCAGCGCGTGGCTGATCACCAGATAGAAGGGGATGGCCGTGAGGATGACGGCCAGCACGAAGCCGATCAGGTAGGAGCGGAGATCGTGTCCGGAATGGTTTTGCATCACAGCAGCCCCGGCAGATAGACGATCGAGAAGATGCCGACCCAGGCGATATCGAGGAAGTGCCAGAACAGGCCGAGGCGGAACAGGCGCGAGGTCACGGGCACCGAGAGACCCTTGATCATGATCTGGCCGCACATGATCAGGATCCAGACGAGGCCGACGCTGACGTGCAGCCCGTGGGTGCCGACCAGGGTGAAGAAGGCCGAGAGAAAGCCGCTGCGGTCGGGACCGGCGCCGATCTCGATCATGCCGGCGAACTCGCGCAGTTCCAGGAACACGAAGCCCGCGCCCAGCACGAAGGTGACGAGCAGCCAGGCGATCGTCGCGCCGCGGTTGCCGGTCCTGGAACAGAGCGAGGCGAAGCCGAAGGTGGTGCTGCTGACCAGCAGCAGCGCCGTCTCGATCCCGGCGTTCTCGAGGTCGAACAGGTCCTTGCCGGAAGGGCCGCCGGCCGTGTTCTTGACCATGATGACATAGGTCGCGAACAGCAGCGCGAAGATGACGGCATCGCCCATCAGGTAGAGCCAGAAGCCGAAGGCGCGCTGCTCGTGGGTGGCGGCGGCCTCGCTCTCGCGAGCGGTGACGGCGGTGCTCATGTCCGGCGTCCCGCTTGGCTCTCGAGGGCCTGGCTCTCGAGGGCGCGGAAGCGCGCGTCCTCGATCCGCTTCACTTCGGCAGCCGAGATCTTGAACTCGGAATCGTCGTCGGACGAGCGCGCGATCATGGCGAACCACATGGCGAGGCCGCAGGCCGCCGCCAGCCACCAGATGTGCCAGATCATGGCGAAGCCGAACGCGAAGGCGAAGGCGCCCATGGCGACGCCCACCATCGAGTTCCTGGGCATGTGGATGTCCTCGTAGGCGGCCGGCCGCTGCCGGTCGACGCCGCGCTCCTTCATGTCGAGCAGCGCCTCGCGGTCGCGGACCTCGGGCAGCACGGCGAAATTGTAGGCCGGCGGCGGCGAGGAGGTCGACCATTCGAGCGTGCGGCCGTCGAACGGATCGCCGGTAAAGTCGATGGTCTTCCTGGCGTTACGGATGCTGACGTAGAGCTGCACGATCATCGAGACGATGCCCAGCAGGACGACGAAGGCGCCGAAGGCGGCCACCATCAGGTAAGGCTGCCACGTCGGGTCGTTGTAGGTCTCCATGCGGCGCGGCATGCCCTTGAAGCCCAGCAGGTAGAGCGGCATGAACGCGAGATAGAAGCCGATCATCCAGCACCAGAACGACGCCAGCCCCCACTTGCGGTCGAGCGCGAAGCCGAAGGCCTTGGGGAACCAGTACATGTAGCCGGCGAGATAGCCGAACAGCACGCCGGGGATGATCATGTTGTGGAAGTGCGCGACCAGGAAGGTCGTGTTGTGCATCAGGAAGTCGGCCGCCGGGATGGCGAGCAGCACGCCGGTCATGCCGCCGATCACGAACGTCACCATGAAGCCGATGGTCCACATCATCGACGGATGGAAGTCGATGCGGCCGCGATACATGGTGAGCAGCCAGTTGAACACCTTCACGCCGGTCGGCACGGCGATGATCATCGTCGTGATGCCGAAGAAGGCGTTGACGTTGGGGCTGGAGCCCATGGTGAAGAAATGGTGCAGCCAGACGGTGAACGACAGGATGGCGATCGCCGCCGTGGCGTAGACCAGCGATTCGTAGCCGAACAGGCGCTTCTTCGCGAAGGTCGACACGACCTCGGAGAAGATGCCGAAGGCCGGCAGGATCAGGATGTAGACTTCGGGATGACCCCAGATCCAGAACAGGTTGGGGTAGTTCATCATGTTGCCGCCGTGGGCATTGGTGAAGAAGTGCATGCCGAAGGTGCGGTCGAGTGCCAGCAGGCCGCAGGCCACGGTGAGCGCCGGGAAGGCAAAGGCCATCAGCACCGAGGCGCAGAGCGCCGTCCAGACGAACGGCGTCATGCGCATCAGGGTCATGCCGGGCGCGCGGCGCTTCAGGATGGTGACGATGAAATTGATGCCGCTGAGCGTCGAGCCGACGCCGCTGATCAGGATCGCCCAGATCCAGTAGTCGACGCCGACGCCGGGATTGGCTTCCACGCCGGAATACGGCGGGTAGCCCGTCCAGCCGGCGGTCGAGAACTTGCCGATCACCAGCGAGAGCATGACGAGGCCGGCGCCCGAGGCCGTCAGCCAGAGGCTGAGCGAATTCAGGAAAGGGAAGGCGACGTCCCGCGTGCCGATCTGCAGCGGCACGACGATGTTGACCAGCCCGGTCATGAACGGCATCGCCATGAAGAAGATCATGATGGTGCCGTGCGAGCTGAAAATCTGGTCGAAGTGCTCGGGCGGCAGATAGCCGCCGGAATTGAGCGCTATGGCCTGCTGGGCCCGCATCATCAGGGCGTCGACGAAGCCGCGCAGCAGCATGATCAGCGCCAGCACGATGTACATGATGCCGATGCGCTTGTGATCGACGCTGGTAAACCATTCGGTCCAGAGATAGCGCCAGGCGCCCAGCCAGGTGATGACGATGGCGACCAGCAGCGCACCGCCCACCGTGACGGCCGCGCCGCCCGCCGCGATGGCGCTGTAGAGCGGCAATGCCTCGAGCGTCAGTCTGCCGAACATCGTCTATCTCCGCGGCGCGGCGGCCGGCGGCGTGCCGGCGGCTGGCGCGTGGTGGGCGTGGCTGTACTTGGCGATGATGGAGTCGAACAGCTTGGGCTCGATCGCCGAATAGTAGGTGATAGGGTGCAGCCGGCTCTTGGCCGCGAGCGCCGTGTAGGTCGGCGCATCGAGCCTGGCCGGCGCCTGCCTGGCCTTCGCCACCCAGGCGTCGAAATCGGCCTGGCCGAGCGACAGGACCTCGAAGAACTGGTCGGAAAAGCCGCCGCCCGAGTACATGCTGTTGCGGCCGACGAACTTGCCCGGCTGGTCGGCCAGGAGTTGTAGGCGCGTCTGCATGCCGGCCATGGCGTAGATCTGGCCGGCAAGCTGCGGCACGTAGAACGAGTTCATCACCGTGTCCGAGGTGATGCGCAGGCTGACCGGCCGCCCGTTGGGGAAGGCGAGCTGGTTGACGACGGCGATGCCCTGCTCGGGGTAGATGAACAGCCACTTCCAGTCCTGCGCCACGACCTGCACGTCGAGCGGCGGCAGGGCGGAATCGATCGGCCGGTAGGGATCGAGCTTGTGGGTGCTGCGCCAGACCAGGACGGCGACGGCGACGACGATCAGTGCCGGCACCAGCCAGACGAAGGCGTCCAGCCGCACCGACTCCGCCCATTTGGGGGCATAGGCCGCCTTGGTGTTCGAGGCGCGATACCGCCAGGCGAAGAACAGGGTCAGGACGATGATCGGGACGATCACCACCATCATCACCAGGAAGGCGTCGAACAGCAGGTCGCGCTCGGCCAGCGCGATCGGCCCCTTGGGGTCGAGGACGGCGGATTGCCGGAGATCGCAGGCGCCTGCCAGAAGCGCGGCACCGACGGCCATCACCGGCCGAGTGAGTTTATCGGCAGCCTGCGTCACGCTCCCCCGCTGATACTCTTCCTTGAGCACTCAGGGCAGAGTGAAGCTACGCCTTGTGTTGGGCAACGATTCTTTTGCCGCGCGACTAGAGCTTCTGGCCGGCTGGAGCGGGCGGCTTGCCAAGCGGATCCTTCGCCGTACAGACATCGGCGCGTAACCGATCCTTCAAGGCCGCAATCTGGTCCTCGATCTGCTTGTTGGCGGCTTTCTGCTTCTCGATCTGATCTTCCAGCGCCTTGACCTGCGCGGCATCGGGACCCGGCGGTGCGGGCGGCGCCGGCGGCGCGGGAAGTTGGACGGCCACGTTCACGATCGGGCGGTAGAAAAGGTACCAGCCGAGACCGAGGCCGACGGCCACCAGCAGGAAGCCGCCCACGAGACTGCCCAGGATCAGCGGCCAGCGGGGGCTCGGCTGTTCGGACTTGGTCTCGTTGGCGGGCTCGTTCGCGGCCATGGTTGAAATTGGCTCCGGCGGGAGGTCGCAGTCAACGCCCGTCACGCGGCGGAATTAGGGCGGCTCGGATAAGCAAATCTCCTGCGACGGGGCTTGCCGGGGAGGGCCGCCTATATAAGTGTATATGCACGTATTCATTCTCGGGAGATCGCCATGACCGATGCCTTGCTTTCCCCTTCGTCGCTGCGGACCGAGCGGCGCGTCGCCACGACCTTGATGATCTGGCTGGCGGCAGTCGTCGCGGCGGCGGGCCTCGGCCTCCTGGCCGAGGTTCCGGTGCCGCTGTTCGGGGCGCTCGTAGCCGTCAGCATCGCCCTGCCGACGGCCGCCTACTTCGCCCTGCCCGCGTTGCGGACATGGGCCGAACGCGTGGGAATCCGCGCACTCACTCTTCTTCATGTCTGGCGCATTCCGGCCGCGCTGGTCTTCTTCGAGTATGGCGCCGCGGGCCTCCTGCCGGCCGAGTTCGTGCGCAACGCCGCCTGGGGCGATCTCGCTGCCGGCATGCTCGCCGCGCTCGCCTTCACGCTGCCGGAATGGAAAGCCAAGTACTGGGCGGTTCATCTGTTCGGCTTCGCCGACTTCGTGGTCGCCGTCGGGACCGGCCTCCTGCTGTCGCTGATGGCGGTGCCGCTGATGGAGAACATCGCCACTTTCCCGATCGTGCTGATCCCGCTGTTCGGCGTCAGCCTCTCCGGCGCGTCGCACATCATCGCTCTCGACCTGCTGCGCCGGGGCGTTTACGTTTCCACTCGATAGAGCGAGGAGAAATCGAATGACGGCCTGCATCGTCGGATGGTCCCACGGCAAGTTCGGCAAACTGGATGGCGAGACCAGCGAATCGCTGATGGTGAAGGCCGCCACGGAGGCCATCGCCCACGCCGGCATCGAACCGAAGGATGTCGACGTGATCTACGTCGGCAACATGAACGGCGGCTTCGTCCGCCAGGAGTTCCACTCCTCGCTGGCGCTGCAGGCCCACCCGGACCTGCGCTTCAAGCCCAGCACGCGCGTCGAGAATGCCTGTGCCACCGGCTCGGCCGCCATCCACATGGGGCTGAACACGCTGGCCGCCGGCAAGGCGCGCTTCGTGCTGGTAGTCGGCGTCGAGAAGATGACCGAGCTCAACAGCACGCAGGCCGGCGAGGTGCTGATCAAGGCATCGTACGTCGCCGAGGAGGCCAATATCGAGGCGGGCTTCGCCGGCATCTTCGGCAAGATCACCTCGGCCTATTTCCAGCGCTACGGCGACAAGTCCGATGCGCTCGCCCGGATCGCCGTGAAGGCCCACAAGAACGGCTCGAAGAATCCCTATGCGCACTTCCAGAAGGAGTTCGCCTACGAGTTCTGCCGCACGCCCTCGGACAAGAACCCGTTCGTGGCCGGACCGCTGAAGCGCACCGACTGCTCGCCCGTCACCGACGGCGCCGCCGCCGTCGTGCTGGCCGACGTGCAGACCGCGCTCGGCCTGAAACACGCCATCGCCTTCCGCGCCACCGAGCACGTCAACGACTTCCTGCCCATGAGCAAGCGCGACATCATCAAGTTCGAGGGACCGCAGCTTGCCTGGAAGCGGGCGCTGGCCTCGGCCAAGCTCGACCTGCTCGACCTCTCCTTCGTCGAAAGCCACGACTGCTTCACCTCGGCCGAGCTGATCGAATACGAGGCCATGGGCCTCACCGCCCCCGGCGAAGGCGAGCGCGCGATCCTGGAAGGCTGGGTCGAGCGCGACGGCAAGCTGCCGGTCAATGTCTCGGGCGGGCTCAAGGCAAAAGGCCATCCCGTCGGCGCCACGGGCGTTTCCATGCACGTGATGTCGGCCATGCAGCTCTCGGGCAGCGCGCCCGCGGGCATGCAGTTGCCGAAGGCGAAAATCGGCGGCGTGTTCAATATGGGCGGCGCCGCCGTCGCCAACTATGTGAGCATCCTCGAACCGCTGCGCTAAGGCGAATGCGCGCCGTCGGTCCTCGCGAGAGCGACGCCATCCTGGGGGCAATGCGCCAGGTGGCGCTGGGCGGCGGGCGCCCCATCAGCCACGCCGACACTGCGAGCATCCTGGCGGCGGGGCACTATCTGCTGCGCCGACCCGACCTCGCCGACATCGGCACCTTGCCTGCCATCGAACCTGCCGACCTCGTCGCGATTCTGAAAGACCGCACAATCGCCGAGGAAGCGACGAAGTACCTCGCCATCATGGCGATGGTCGACGGCGCGCTCGACCGCGACAAGCTGAGGCGCGTTCTGGAGTATTCCCGCGCGCTCGATATCGAGGCCGACTACCTCACCGATCTCGTCGAGGCGGCCTCCGGGCACCTCGCCTGGGCCACCGCCGACATGTGGCGCAAGAATTTCGACAGCGTGCTGAGCCGCTCTTCCGAAGGGCTCGATCCCGGGGCGTGGATCCGGCCCTATGAAGGCGTGAATGGCGATCCCGCGCTCGTCGCCCGCTACGACGCGCTGGGCAAGCTGCCGCAGAACAGCTTCGGCAAGGCGCTTTGGGACTTCGACAAGAGGAACGGCTACCCCTTCCCCGGCGATCCGACGGCGCTCAACGCCGCGTTCGGCACGCCGCACGATTCAACGCACGTGATCTCGGGCTACGACACCAGCGCGCGCGGCGAGCTCCTCGTCTCCACCTTCACCGCCGGCATGCATCCCATCAATCCCATGAGCGGTCACATCCTGCCGGTGATCTTCTTCTTCCACTTCGGCGAGCAGCTGAACGACGTTGGCCACGCCGGCAAGGGCGGCCTCGATCCCGACGAGTTCTGGCATGCCTGGGCGCGCGGCGAGGAGATGACGATCGACATCTTCGATCCCAAGTGGACGGTCTGGGATTGGGTCGAGCGCGACCTCGAGGAGCTGCGGCGCGACTGGAACGTCGCGCCGCCGGGCACGCCACGCTAGAACTCGAACGGACGCGGCCGACCCATCTGTTGTCACGACCGCAGGTGCGCTATACTTCATCGAGGCGCACGCCATGACTCCCAAGGACTTTTTCGACCGCATTTCCACACACCGTGCAGAGTTTGCGCGTGCCGGCGTGCGTCGGTTCGGCGTGTACGGCTCCGTGGCCCGCGGCGAAGCTGGTCCTGACAGCGACGTCGATGTTCTGGTCGAATTCGACCAACCGCCAGACCTCTATGATTTTGCTGCCTTGCGGGATCGCCTTGCCGAGATTCTCGGGCGACCCGTCGATCTTACGACACCACAGGGTCTGAAGCCCCGGCTGCGACCTCGGGTGCTTCACGAAGTTCGTTATGCGGCGTGATCGCTCTGCCGATCTGCTTCAGGATATTCTGGATTTCATCGACCGAATTGAAGCCTGGAGTTCCGTAGCCAGCGACGCGTCCGATATGGACGAGAAAACGCTCTATGCTGTGCTTCACGCCTTTCAGTACATAGGTGAGGCGGTATCACGTCTACCGGATAACGTGACGAAGCTGGCGCCGCAGATGCCGTGGGCAAAGATCCGCGCGATGCGCAATCTGATTGCCCACGACTATGCCGGCATCGACACGTCGATCGTGTGGAAAACCATCCGCGAGCGGCTGCCGGAGCTACGCGCCGCGGCTACGTCGATGCTCGAACGTCTCCCGCGAGCAGAGTGCTAGTGGTTGAAATCAGACACAAGAGTCCCTTGAGCGCGCAGGATGCGCGCGGTCCGGAAGCTCATGATCTTGTGGACCGCGCGCATCCTGCGCGCTCATCTTCGGGTCTTGGGCCGCGGAGCGAT
>JAESGK010000068.1_pt1 | contig 130892 bp, 110 predicted proteins | sample 9269681 | NCBI WGS metagenome assembly JAESGK01 (sample SAMN14515347, study PRJNA621673) | algae metagenome | isolation source: Timaviella obliquedivisa GSE-PSE-MK23-08B and co-occurring heterotrophs from... | place: USA: Grand Staircase Escalante National Monument, Utah | collected 2006-08-15 | reverse complement strand
ACATGGTTCGAAGCCATAAAGACAAGCGAAGCATCAAGCTCAGACGAAACAAAGCCGGACGAAACCCTCAATACATGGCCGAAATCATCGACGCTTGATCGTTAACCTGGATTCAGGGCCGTGGAATATACCGAACGGGACGATAATGAAATCGCTCACCTTGCGAGTTTCAAGAATGGATTGAAAATCGCGAGGCGGCCGTCAACGATGAGACCATGTTGCATATCTTCTGAAAAGCACTGTTCGGAGCCAGCTTGTAGAGCTGTTGCTATCATCAACGCATCGAAAACCGAGAAATTGTAGCGTGCCGCCAGATCGAGCGCGAGCGAATTGCATTCTTTGTCGATCGGCACGATGGCCGCTGCAAGCGCGCTTAAATCAGCGATCGCAAGCCGGATTTCCGCCCAGCTCATGTCAAGTTTACGCCTCGCGACGTTAGCAAACTCGTTCAATGCCTGAACGCTCAAAATAAACGGCTCGGACAGGAGTGTTTGCGCCACCGCAGAGCGCGGATCATCGGTGAACGCATAAACCAGGATATTTGTGTCGAGCAACGGCGCAGTCACCGCGCGTTCGCCTCGTCACGATCGAATTTCCAATCGGCTGGCAAACGCTTGGCAAAAGCTTTGATACGCGCAAGTGCCTCTTCTCGGGTCCGATCATGTTCGATTTCGAAAGCGCGCTCGCCTACAATCCGGACGGCCACCTCATCGCCCTCTTTCAACTGCAACGTCTCGACCACCGAAGAAGGAATGCGGATGGCGAGACTATTTCCCCACTTCGAAACCTGCATCGAAAACACCCATGATATACGGTGGGGAACCGTATATCATGCTCAGTGTAAAAATTCAAATATCGCCAGAATAACGTCACTCCGGCTTCTTCAGCCGATACTCCCCCGTCACCGGGTCCTTGACCAGCGTGCCTTGCGTGCCGGTTTCCTCACGGCGGCGGGCTTCCTGCTGGCGGCGGGTGAGTTTTTCCGCGTCGGCGACGAACTTGCGGTAGCCGAACCAGGCGATGGCTGCGAACAGCAGCAGTAGAATCAGTTGCGGCATGCGCGCTCCCCCATTTCCGCTCAGGTATCAAAGGCCGAAGCGGCCCCATAATGCTCTTTCCTCCGCCACCTCGGCAAGCCCGGAAACGGCCGAGACCGCAAAGCGCTCGGCCATGCCGCCTGCCATCGACGCGCCGGGCTGGCGGCGGCCGAACAGGCCGCGCGAGGCGGAGACCAGTTGCAGCTGGGTTTTCGCACCAAACCGTTTCTTCAGCTCGCCGCGCATGTCGCCAAGGCTATCGACCAGCCCCAGTTCCTGACCGCGTTTGCCGGTCCAGAACAGGCCGGAGAAAATGTCCGGCGTATCGGCCAGCAGATGGCCGCGCCGCGCCTTGACCATGCCGATGAAAATATCGTGAATTTCGAGCTGCAGGCCCTTGAGGAACTCGATATCCTTCTCCTTTTCCGGCTGGAAGGGATCGAGCATCACCTTGTTGGAGCCGGCCGTATAAACACGCCGCTCGATACCGATCTTCTTCAGCATCTCAGGAAAACCGAAACCGCCGGACACGACGCCGATGGAGCCGACGATCGAGGTCGGGTCGGCAATGATCTCGTCGCCGGCGAGCGCGATCATATAGCCGCCGGAGGCCGCCACATCCTCGACAAAGATGATGACGCGCTTCTTCTTTTCTTCCGCCAGATCGCGGATGCGCTGATAGATCAGCCGCGACTGGACAGGGGAGCCGCCGGGCGAATTGATCGAGATGGCAACGGCCGGGGCGTCCTTCATCGAAAAGGCTTTCTCAAGCACTGGCGCAATCGCCGCCAGATTGAGGGCCGGGCGAAACTGGCTGCCGCCCGCCATGATCGCGCCATGCATCCTGACGACCGGGATCGTCACGCCTTCCTTGCGAAAACGCTTCGGCAACAGCTTCCTGAACAATCCGGCCATCTGAACTCCCTGCTTTCATTCCATCATTGTGCGTGTCGGCATGTATGCATTGACGCGGCAAACGCAATGGCACCTTCGTCAAAATCATGGGTGGCATGAAAATCATTGATGGCGGTGGTAGGCGGCGCGGCCGTTGTTCAGATCGTCGACGAAACCGGCCAACTTGTGCGTCTCCTCCTCATGCACGATCAGCGGTGCCCGCAGGGTCAACCGCGCACGGCTCTGCTTGATCGCCGTGACAAGAATGCGAACGGCATTTTCCCCGGCGCGTGCCTGCAACGGCGTGATCTCGATCCCGCCGAAACGGCGTCCGCAAGCCGAAATGATATCGGCGATCGATTCAGGACGGGCGATCAGCGACAGCTGTCCTCCCGGCCTTGCGATGGCGCCCGCGGTTCTGATCCAGGTGTCGAACAGGCCTTCGGTCATCGCATGCGCCTCGGCCTTCAGGGCATCCGGCGTCTTGCGGTCCGAGGCATCGTTGAAGGGCGGGTTCATGATGACGTGATCGAAACTGTCATCGGCAAGGCCGGCTGAAGCCCTTGCCCGCCCCGTCAGCGACACGTCGGCCTCGAGAACGGAAATCCGGCTGCCCAAACGGGCATTGTCCGCAAGCGCCAGGCTTCGTCTGGCAAAATCCGCCATCAGCGGCGACCGCTCGACCAGCAGCACCTCGGCATTCTCCAGCCGTGAGGCAACGGCCATGCCTGCCGCACCGGCACCGGCACCGAGATCGGCGACACGGCAGGGCTTTTGCGAAACGACCAGCGAGGCAAGCAGCATCGCATCCATGCCAGACCGGTGCCCCTGACCCAGCGGCTGGATCACCTGGAACCGGCCACGGTGAAAACTGTCGATGGTTTCGATGGCCGCTGTCGTCATGCGTCCCGCAATTCCGCCCCGAGCCCTGCATCGATCAAAATCTGCCGCGCCTCCCCGGCATCGTCCTCATCGACCAGGAAACGGCGGGGCAACAGGCCGAGCGAACCTTCAAGGATGCTCATGCCCTGATCGGCGATGAAGCAGCCGATGCCGGCATCCTTCATCAGGCTTTCGGCAAAGGAGAGCACGACGGCGTCGTTGGTACGGATCAATTCCTTCATTCCGGGTCGTTTTCCTGCCTTATTCGAGCAAGCGGGACAATTCGCCTCTTGCCGCCACAAGCCCCCCTTTCTATTGTCCAAACCGGAGTTTGAACAGGAGTCCCTTGTGTTGGGCGTAGTGATACCGCTGGAAGACAGCAAAAACAAACAAGCATCGGTCAAGCCGCTCGTCGACCTGACGAAGGCGGACATGGAGCGCGTCAACCAGTTGATCCTGTCCAAGGCGGGGTCAGACGTCCAGATGATCCCGGAAGTGGCCAATCACCTGATCTCCTCCGGCGGCAAACGTCTGCGCCCGATGCTGACGCTGGCGTCTGCCGCCATGTTCGGCTTTACCGGCGATGCGCATATCAAGCTTGCGACCGCGGTCGAGTTCATGCACACCGCCACCCTTTTGCACGATGACGTGGTCGACGAGAGCGATCTGCGCCGCGGCAAATCGACCGCACGGATGATCTGGGGCAACCAGGCTAGCGTGCTTGTCGGCGATTTCCTGCTCGGCCAGGCATTCCGCATGATGGTCGATGTCGGCTCGCTCGATGCGCTCGACGTGCTGTCGACCGCTGCGTCGGTGATTGCCGAAGGCGAAGTGCTGCAGCTTTCCGTGGCCAAGAACATGGAGACGACCGAGGACGACTATCTGTCCGTCATTCGCGCGAAGACGGCAGCGCTGTTTGCAGCCGCTGCCGAAGTCGGCCCGATCGTCGCCAAGACGGACAAGGCCAGCCGCAACGCGCTGAAATCCTATGGCATGAATCTCGGGCTTGCCTTCCAGCTGGTCGATGACGTGCTCGACTATGGCGGCAAGGCTGCCGATCTCGGCAAGAACACCGGCGACGATTTCCGCGAAGGCAAGATCACCCTGCCCGTGATCCTCTCCTATCGCCGCGGCACGGCCGAGGAGCGCAGCTTCTGGCGCGAGGCGATCGAAGGCGGCAACAGCGACGACCACAACCTGGAAAAGGCGCTGGGCCTGATCACCCGTTACGGCGGCCTCACCGATACCATTGCCCGGGCCCAGCATTACGGCACGATTGCCCGCGATGCGCTTGCGCCACTGCCGGAATCCCCCTGGAAGGACGCGCTTCTCGAGGTTATCGATTTCTGCATCGAACGGGTGAGCTGACCTGCTGTTGTAACGTTCAGGTGTACGGTTGAGGAATTTCTTGCCGCACCGCGCCAAAAAAGCCATTCTATCCGTTCATGCTCCGGTTGCCGTTGAACGTCACTCACGATCGAGTGAGCGGAAGTTGACGGCGGTATGTCGAATTGCGTTTTGCCTTTTGTTCAAACCGATTCCGGTTTGCCGGGTTATGCGTTATTGATTTGAGACTGATTCCGCGCGAATCCGGCGCCGGCGCCAAAGGGCGCCGCCCGTAACGAAAGGCTTGTCATGCGGCAAAAACACCTTCTTCGCCTGCTCAGCGGTGCAGCTTTCCTGGCCTTGGCGTCCCTTTCCGGCGCGGCCCCGAGCTTTGCCGAGGAAAAGGCTGCGGTGGAGGAAAGCAAGCCTTTCGACCTGAATTCGGTCAACAGTTTCTCGGGCGCGTTTCTCGCTGCCCGCACCGCCGATGTCGATCACGATCTCGATACCGCCACCAAGCTCTACCGCACGGCGCTGGAGTTCGAACCCGATAATGTCGAAGTCAAGCAGCGTCTGATGATCACCTCGCTGATGAACGGCGATTTCGACGGCGGCGCCAAGATTGCCGAAGAGTTGAAGTCGGACAGCTCCGTCGAGCGCATCACCACGATCACCCGCGCCGTCGAGGCGATCCGCAAGCGGGAATACCGCCATGCGCAGAAAATCCTCAATTACACAGGCCCGAACGATCTCGACCGGCTGATGAACGGCCTGTTGCTTGGCTGGGCGAAGGCCGGTGAAGGCAAGCCGAAGGAGGCGATCGCCGAAATCGAAGCGATGGAAGGACCGGAATGGTTCCGGATCTTCAAGTCCTATCATCAGGGCGCCATTGCGCTGGCCGCGGGCGATAAGTCCACAGCCCGGTCCAAGCTGAACGATGCCGTACTCGACCGCGAAGGGGGCGCTGCAGCCCCCGATACCTTCATGCGCGCCGTCGTTGCACTGGCAAAGCTGGAAGCACGCGACAACAAGAAGCAGAAGGCACTTGACGCGATTTCCGTCGGCGAAGGCTTCATCAGCAATTATGCGCCGCTGAAGGCGCTGCGCACCAGCATCGAACAGGGCAAGCCGCAGGAACAGCAGGTTCGCAGCGCCACGCAAGGCGCTGCCGCCGTACTGTTCTCCATCGGCGCGGCGCTCAACCGCGACGGCGCGGAAGATATCGTTTCGCTTTATCTGCAGACAGCCCGGGCACTGGACCCGGAAAGCGCCGACATCCTGGTGATGCTCGGTGGCATTGCCGAGAATCTCAAGAAACCCGAGCGGGCCATCGCGCTCTACAAGAGCGTGCCGGAAAACTCGCCGATGCGGCGGTTGTCGGAGATGCAGCTGGGCTTGAGTCTTGCCTCGATCGGCAAGGTCGAGGAAGCCAAGCAGCATCTGAAGGAACTGATCGAGCTTGATCCGAAGGACGTGCGCAGCTACCTCGCCTATGGCAGCGTGCTGTCCGATGCCAAGGATTACAAGGAAATGGGCCTGGTCTACGACCGCGCCGTCGAGGCGATCGGCCCGGTTCCGCAGCGCAGTGACTGGACGATCTTCTTCCAGCGCGGCATCGCCTATGAACGCCAGAAAATGTGGGACAAGGCCGAGCCGAGCTTCAAGAAGGCGCTGGACCTCAACCCCGACCAGCCGCAAGTCTTGAATTATCTCGGCTATTCCTGGGTCGATATGAACATCAATCTTGAAGAAGGCCTGGGCATGATCCGCAAGGCGGTCGATCTGAAGCCGGATGACGGCTACATCGTCGATTCGCTCGGCTGGGCCTATTTCCGGATGGGGCGCTTCGACGATGCGGTGGCTGAACTGGAGCGTGCTGTCGAGCTGATGGCCGGCGATGCGACCATCAACGACCATCTGGGCGATGCCTACTGGCGGGTCGGCCGCAAGCTGGAAGCGGTCTTCCAGTGGAACCAGACGCTGGCGCTGAAGCCCGAGGACGCGGAGATCCCGAAGATCAAGGCGAAGATCGAAAACGGCCTGCCGCCGGTCGAAGCAAAGGTTCCGGCTGCCGCCGAAGCGGGGGATTCCCAGCCGAAGACGGTGGCTCCGGACGTTGCCAGCGGCAAGAAATCCTGATTTCGCCGAACAATGGCAGATCAGGACAGGCTTGACGATTTCACGCTGACGCGGATTGCGCCGGCGAAAATCAATCTGGCTTTGCACGTCGTCGGTCAGCGGGCCGACGGCTATCATCTGCTGGAAAGCCTCGTGACTTTTGCCGATGCAGGAGACCGCATCGGCTTTTCCATCTCTGATGACGACCGTTTCACCGTCTCCGGCCGCTTTTCCGCCGGTCTGCCGCTTACCGGCGAAGCTGCGACGGGGAACCTGGTGCTCAAGGCACGCGACCTCCTGCGCGCCCATCTGAACGAAAAGGGCATCACGGCGGGGCCGGTTCATCTCCATCTCGAAAAGAACCTTCCGGTTGCTTCCGGCATCGGCGGCGGATCGGCGGATGCAGCAGCAGTGCTTCTCGGTCTGCTGGACCTCTGGAAGGCTTCCATCGATCCCGTCAGGCTGCAGGAGATCGCGCTCACTTTGGGCGCCGATGTGCCGATGTGCCTTCATGGCCGCCCGCTGATCGCTCGTGGCATCGGGGAAGACATCGAACCGGTGGCGGATTTTCCGTCCCTCCCCATGCTGATCGTCAATCCGCTGAAAGCGGTCTCGACACCGGTGATTTTCAGGCTCCTGAAGGACAAGACCAAGCCGCCGCTGATGATGCCGCAGGGCAAGCCGTCGCGCGACGGCTGGATTGATGTGCTGAAAGGCCTGCGCAACGATCTGGAGCCGCCTGCCCGCGATCTGGAGCCGGACATCGGCGCGGTCTCCGGCGCACTTGGCCTGACAGGTGCCGTCTTTGTCCGGATGTCCGGGTCGGGCGCCTCCTGCTTTGGCCTCTACGCGAGTACCGAAGCACGCAATGAAGCGGCGGCCATTCTTTCACGGCAGCACCCGAACTGGTACGTTCTCGCCTGCAACAGCATCCATGGAGAGGAAGATCACGATGACCGAGGCTAAGGAGAACAGACCCTTCGTTCCGGTCGGCATCGCTGTCCTGACCGTTTCCGATACCCGCACGCTTGCCGACGACCGTTCCGGCGATACGCTCGTTGCCCGTATCGCCGATGCCGGCCACCGGCTCGAAGCCCGCGCCATCGTGTCCGACGACCGGGAGAAGATCGCAGCACAGGTAAAAGCCTGGACGCTTGACGGTGCGATCGACGTGGTGATCACCACCGGCGGCACGGGCTTTACCGGGCGCGACGTGACGCCCGAGGCGCTGGAACCGTTGTTCGAAAAGCGCATGGACGGCTTTTCCGAAGTCTTCCACCGGATTTCCTATGACAAGATCGGCACCTCGACGATCCAGTCGCGCGCCACCGGCGGCGTCGCCAACGCCACTTTCATCTTCGTACTGCCGGGCTCACCCGGCGCCTGCCGCGACGCCTGGGACGGCATTCTGAAGCAGCAACTCGATTACCGGCACATGCCCTGCAACTTCGTCGAGATCATGCCAAGGCTGGACGAGCACCTGAAACGCGGCTGACCGCCGCGTTCTTCAAAGAACACAATCCTCCCTGTTCCATTCGTAACTGCACGTCACGTTGCGGCATTGTAAAACTGTTCTCATCGAAAGACGGAATGGGGGCAGAACACTTGTTCATCGAATGTGGCCGGTGTCCACATCCAGATCTCGACGGACGGCATGAACGCGGCGGATTTCATGTGCTGAAAACTGCCGCGCAAAGCGATACGACGCGGTGGCTGGGTTCACGCGGCAAGCCATTTCAACGGTCTATTTTTCAATGAAGACAGGGCAGGTTCGAAAGGGCCTGCCCTTTTTGTGGCGAGTCGACGCTACCGGCTTTCGGCACCGGGACGATTGGCGATTGCCACCCATGCCGGCACAAGCTCGCTTCCAAGCTTGCGCGCCGCCCTACCATTGGCAAAATCGGCAAGTTGCATGGCGGATTTGGCGATCACCGCCGCCTGTGGCTTCGATAGCAGCAATCCCAGTTCCAGCGGCGAAGCGCGTTTGGCGATGCGCTGCAGGAAAGGCCGCCTATACTGCCGGGACGGTGAAAAGCGCGCCGGCATCCTGTTCAACGATATGTATTCCGCCACATCGTCGATCCATCGCCCCGAAGGCCGCGCACCCGCTTCGAGCAAAAGCAGCCAATCGCCGCGCGCGGACCAGACGATGTCCGTCATGTCCCAGCGTGTGCAGAAACGGGCGCCTGCGGCGTCCGCTACCCGGCTCGAGCCATCCTGCGAGCCATGATCGAGAACGATGACATCGCTCACCAGACCTTCCACGGCACCCGCCACCAGCGCCGACAGCGTCTGCGCCAGTTCAGCCTCATTATCGCGGGTTTCGGTGATGATCGTCAGCATTGCCGTCCATACCGCATTGCACACAGATTTTCCATAAGCCCTTCGTTTCCGGGCGATTAACTTTTGATTCATGATGAACGCGCGGCGCCCGGCCCATGAAGCGGCCCTTGGCAGAACGCGGCCAAAAAATCCGTTCTGTGTTTTTTGTTCTTGCATTGTTCTTGTTTTCACGATAGGAAAATAATCAGAGGATATCGGAAAGTCTGCAGGGACTTCCCCCCGGAGAAACCCATGAACGAGCTGTCTCAGATCAGGCAGGGTGCCTTGGCGCCTGCCAACACGGCAGATATGGCCGAAGCGATGATCGCCGGCTCCGGTCTGCGCATCGAGATTGACCGGCGGCGCGGCCGGGGTGCGGCGATCAATTCAACCGGCCGGTTCGAGCCCGTGTCACGGCAACTCGAAGATGATGGCTGGGACTCACTGGAGGACCTGCCGGTCTTCAAGACCGAGGTTCAGGTCGAAAAGCCCCGCTCGATCATCAGCCGCAACGATTCGCCCGACATCCCGTTCGATCGCTCCGTCAACCCTTACCGGGGATGCGAACACGGCTGCATCTATTGCTTTGCCCGTCCGACCCACGCCTATATGGGCCTGTCGCCGGGGCTCGATTTCGAGGCGAAGCTGTTTGCAAAACCGGACGCGGCAAAGCTTCTGGAGCGCGAACTGGCCAAGCCCGGCTACAAGGTTCGCCCGATCGCCATCGGCACCAATACCGACCCTTACCAGCCGATCGAGAAGGAATGGCGGATCATGCGCCAGATTCTGGAGGTTCTCAAAGCCGCCGATCATCCGGTGATGATCGTCACCAAATCGGCGATGGTGATGCGCGATATCGATATCCTGGCGCCGATGGCGGAAAAGGGCCTCGCGAAGGTCGGCCTTTCGGTCACGACGCTCGACCGCAAGCTCGCCCGGCTGATGGAACCGCGGGCGCCAACACCGTCCAAACGGCTGGAAGCGATCAAGGCGCTCGCCGAGGCCGGTATTCCGGCAACGGTGATGATGGCGCCGATCATTCCGGCCCTCAACGACCATGAGATCGAACGGGTACTGGACGCGGGCAAGACGGCGGGTGCGGCGCATGCCAGCTACGTGCTGTTGCGGCTGCCGATCGAAGTCAGTCCGCTGTTTCGCGACTGGCTGCTGCGCAACTATCCGGATCGCTACCGGCACGTCATGTCGCTGGTTCGCTCGATGCGCGGCGGCAAGGATTACGATGCGGAGTTCGGCAAGCGCATGAAGGGTGCCGGTCCCTATGCCTGGCAGATCGGCCGCCGTTTCGAGCTGGCCGCCAAGCGGCTGGAGCTGAATGTCACGAGACGTCCGCTGAACTGCGATCTTTTCGTCCCGCCTCTGGGGACCGGCGTCCAGCTGTCGCTGCTCTGAGAGGGCAGCAAGATTTGTCCGGGAGCAATCCCGGAGCGTAATACCGATACTGCTTCTTGCCCCGGGGCAGTATCGGTCATCCTCCGGCAACCGCCTCATTGCCGAAGGACTTGCAGGGAATCGGGCTTGTGTGCAAGTTTCGCCGCATGTCACGACGCACACAGCCCGATTCCCCCTTTCTTTTCGATCCTGTTGAGGGCCCCGATTTCAGCTTCGAGCTGGCCGGGCGGCGCGATGGGCTCTGGCCGGTTGCAGGAACCGATGAAGCCGGCCGCGGCCCCCTGGCAGGACCTGTCGTTGCCGCCGCCGTGATCCTCGATCCCGACAACATTCCCGAAGGACTGAACGACAGCAAACAGCTGTCGATCGCCCGCCGTGAAGAACTGTTCGAGATCATCCTGTCGTCGTCCATCGTCGCCATCGCCTCGTCTGCGGCTGGCAGGATCGATGCTACCGACATCCGCAAGGCAAGCCTTGACGCGATGCGCCGGGCAGTATCCGGTCTTTCTCTGGCTCCCGCCCTGGTGCTCGCCGACGGCCGCGATATCCCGCCTGGCCTTGCCTGCATAGGCAAGGCCGTCGTCAAGGGAGACGCCCGCTCGCTGTCGATTGCGGCGGCGTCTATCGTCGCCAAGGTGACGCGCGACCGGATGATGACCCGTGCTGACCTGGTTTTCCCGGCCTACGGTTTTGCCACCCATGCCGGCTACGCCACCCAGCGCCACCGCAACGCCATCAAAGACCACGGACCCTGCCCGCTGCACCGGATGAGTTTCAGGCCGCTGCGGCAGGATGAAGCATCCGGAGAATAGCAGCCCTTTCTTGAAAACCGCTTGGCGTCACCTGGGAACAACGCCGCGTCGCCCGCGTTGGGAATACCAAACGTTGACGCCAAAGACACAGCTGCGGTTTTTCTTGTGTGCGGCGTGCCGCGGGTAACAAACGAGCAGGCGGACGGGTTATAGGATCATGACAGCATACATCCGCCATTCCCGTGAAAGGTTCGAACCGTGTTCTTTGGGTTGATTTTCATCGCTGCCACAGCAGCGGCCAGCATTCCTGCGGCACCGGAGCCGACTGCGGACGCCCTTCAATCGGACCTGCAGACCGCCTATAGCTGCAAGGATATCGACGGCCGCAAGGTCTGGAAGGGCGGGCTTGCCTATTACATCCAGTCCTTCGTCTATGACGACGAGACGCCGGATGATGCCGGAAACATGGCAACCGACGCGGTCCTGCCCGGCGACAACAGCCCCGAGACGATGCAGGAATTCGAGCAGGCCTGCCTGACCATGGCGCCGACGGCCAGCACGCAGAACTAAGCGGCTTCCCCTGACGGCAGCAATCGGCCGGAAAAACTTCGGCTGGAGGCGTGATGGCGGCAGCGGGATCACTTTGCCTGACCTCCACCTGTGAACAATCCCACTGACAGGCACAAAAAAGGCTGGCGCGAGCCAGCCTTTTTCAAATCTCTCTGATGCAGCCGTTCAGTTCAGGCGCGTCTTGACGTCGCTAATCGCCTTGGCGAACAGGGCTGCCTGCGTTGCCGCGTCGGACTTTGCCGTGATGACGCTTTCGGCGGCAGCAATGGCGATATCGACGGCGGTCGCGCGAACCGAGTTGATGGCATCGGTTTCGGCCTGCTTGATCTTCTGTTCCGACAGCGCCGTGCGGCGAGCGACGAATTCGTCGGTCTTCTGCTTGGCCTCAGCGGTCAGCATTTCGGCTTCGCGTTCGGCAGCGGCAACGATGTTGGCGGCTTCCGTTTCCGCTTCCTTGCGCTTGCGCTGATATTCGACGAGCAGGGCTTGCGCTTCGGCGCGCAGGCGCTTTGCTTCGGCCAGTTCGTTGGTGATGCGGCCGGCACGCTCGTCGAGCGACTTCGCCAGCATGCCCGGAACCTTGAGGTAGACGACGAGAGCGAGGAAAAGCACCAAGCCGACTGTGGCCCAGAGTGTGGCCAGTGAGGTCAAATCCATGATGCTCTCCTTACTTTGCCGATGCTTTGACCGCGGATGCGATCTCGGCCTTCGATACCTTGCCGCCGATCAACTGCTCGACAACGGCGGTCGCAGTTTCCTCGGCGATCGCGCCAACGTCGGCCAGAGCCTTCGTCTTGATATCGGCGATACGGGCTTCGGCAGCGGAAATCTTGTTGTTCAGGCTCACTTCGACCGCGGTGCGATCGGCAGTTGCCTTTGCCTTTGCAGCTTCGCGCGCAGTCGATGCGATCGCGTTGCCCTTGGCCTTTGCAGCGGCCAGTTCCTGCTCATAGGCAGCAATGGCAGCGTCGGCCTCTGCCTTGGAGCGTGCAGCATCGTCGAGGTCGCGGGCGATCGTGTCGTGACGCGTTTCGAGAATGCCACCGATGCGCGGCATAACGACCTTCGACATCAGAAGGTAGAAAAGACCGAAGGTAATCGCCAGCCAGAGAAGCTGCGAAGCAAATGTCGAAGAATCGAAGGGCGGGAACACTCCCGAGCCATGTCCGCCTTCATGGGCTACACCGGTTTCGGTGTGGACCTCGCCGGCAGCGGCGTCGTGGGTCTCTGCGCCTTCGGTGGTGGTTGACTGGGCGTATGCCGCGGTCACAAACATGCTCACCTCCAGGTGCATTCAGAAAAGATGCGGGCCGCGGCCAAAACCGCGACCCTGCCTTCAAGCCGATCTTAGACGGCGAAAAGGAGCAGCAGTGCTACGAGCAGCGAGAAGATGCCCAGAGCTTCCGTAACGGCGAAGCCGAATACGAGACGGCCGAACTGGCTGTCTGCTGCCGACGGGTTGCGCAGGGCGCCCGACAGGTAGCTGCCGAAAATGTTGCCGAGGCCGAGAGCCGTGCCGGCCATACCGAGGCAAGCGAGACCTGCACCGATGTACTTTGCTGCTTCCGCTTCCATGATTTTCTCCTTGAAATGGTTGTTGCGGCTAACTTTGGCGCTTTCACCGGACGCAGCCGGGAAGGCCCACGACTTTATTCCTTAGTGTCCGCCCGGATGCACTGCGTCGTTGAGGTACATGCACGTCAGCACCGCAAAGACATAGGCCTGGAGGAAGGATACGAGGAATTCGAGACCCGTGAGGGCCACGGTCATGATGAGCGGAAGGATCGCACCACCGATGCCCAGCGCGCCGAGGGTTCCGAGCGAGGCGACGAAGCCTGCGAACACTTTCAGCGTGATATGGCCGGCCAGCATGTTCGCGAAAAGACGAACGGAAAGGCTGATCGGACGGGACAGGAAGGAGATCACTTCGATTGCAATAACCAAAGGCAGAAGGATACCGGGTACGCCAGAGGGCACGAACACATTGAGGAAGCCAAGGCCGTGCTTGTAGAAACCGTAGACCAACACAGTGCCGATGACGAAGAGCGCAAGCGCAAAGGTCACGACGATCTGGCTGGTGACGGTGAAAAAGTAGGGAACCATGCCGAGCATGTTTGCTGTCAGGATGAACATGAACAGCGAGAACACCATCGGGAAGAATTTCATGCCGTGTGAGCCGGCGCCTTCGCGCAGCATCGAGGCGATGAATTCATAGGAAATCTCGGAGACGGACTGCATGCGGCCTGGAACAAGGCTGCGCGTCGACGTCGTGAAGTAAAGGAATGCGGTGGCCACGGCGATCGTCGCGACCATGAACAGCGACGCATTGGTGAAAGAGAAATCAATACCGCCAATTTCGATCGGAATGATCTTGTTGACCACAAACTGGTGTACCGGATCTACCTTATCGCCTGCCACAGCTGCTCTCTCTCGTTACGACCCGCCAAGCGGCGGATATTTCAACCTGCGACAACAGCGCTTACGCGTCGTCACTCTTGTTCTTGATGCCCTTGCCCAGCTGATCCGCCGGGTGAGGCGCTGCCACCATGCCCGCCGAACGCAGGACGTTCAGCACACCGGCACAAAAACCAAGCAGGAGAAGCACGATCATCCCCCACGGCCCTGTACCCGCAAAATGGTCCAAAAGATAGCCCAGAAGTGCCCCGACAATGATTGCCGCCACAAATTCGCTCGAAAGCTTTATGGCGACCTGATAGCCCTTGCGGTTCTGCGCAGCGCGCGCTTCATCCGCAGCGTATTTCGGATCTTCCTTGCGCTTTTCAGACAACTCGGACCCGAGGCGTTTCAGCCGGTCTTCCAGACCCTCTTTCCGGTTATCCGTCATGTGGCGTCCTCCCCTTTTGCTGCCTGTCATGGTGATAAACCATGAGCCTGGTCACACAAAGGCCGGATTTGAAGCCACCCGCTCGGCCCGTTCTGAAGTCGGCCGCAACATAGTTTTCGGGGCCTGCATAGTCAAGGCACCAAGGGGCCTTGTTAGGGCACAATATTATTTAATAAAAACATTGCTTTACGGGATCAAACCGAAGGCTTAGCCGGATTCTGCGGGAATCACGCGAGGCTTTCCCGGACCGTGACAGAAATGAGTCCGCCCGGCCGCCGCCCATTGGCAGGCTTGTCAGCTCCATCCGCCGCCATAGGTGCGATAGAAGATATGCTTGCCGATCTTGGAAACGCGCTTCATCGTCGGACCCCAGTCTGGCTTCACATAGGTCGCGTGATAGTGCGTGGCAGAGCCGACTTCCGGGAACCAGATCTTGCCGGCGGTGACTGCAAGGGCAATTTCCTTGGCCGTCGCCCAAGCGGAGCGCGACCAGACGATGTCGGGTATCCGGTCGCAGGCAAACGAGAACTGGCAACGGTTGTACCAGCCCTTGTTCTGATAGACGACATCGCAGACCGTCGATGGATAGGCGGGATTGCGGACGCGGTTGAGAATCACCTGCGCGACGGCTGCCTGGCCCTTCAGCGATTCGCCGCGCGATTCGAAATAGATGCCAGACGTCAGGCATTTCTGCTCCGCCTCGGAAAAGACCGAGGCCGGCAGCGGATTGGCGGCCCAGGCATGGTCTTCCGGCGCGATATCGGGAATGAAGCGGCCGCCGGTCCTGTTTTCGCGCAGGATCGAATCGAATGGCGACTGGCGAGCATAATCCGGTTCGGCCGGCGCATAGGCCGTGGCGAGGATATCGGCGGACGGGTTGGTCACCAGGCTTGCCAGCATCGGCGACATGCCGGGATCGGCCTTCCGTGGCGTCTTCTTGTAGAAGGCCGTGGCTATCTTGATTTCCTTGCCTTGGATCTGAGACTTGGAAAAGACCATCCGCTCGTTGGCGTCAAACAGCGGGTCGGTGAGCGAACTGGTGCGCTGCAGGATGGAGCCTGCGGTAAAATCCTTCGGTGGCGTCACCGGCGCTACGGCAATGATGCGCCCCTTCTTGTCCTTGCGGTTCACCCGGTCTTCGTCGGTGCGCGGATCGGCCTGTTTCTGCCCGGCCGAGAGCGACACCTTGCCGCCATCCGGCATGTCGATCCCTGCCCCGTCGCCGAGCGCGCCGGTGATGACCGGATCGTTGAAGACCATCTCGACCTCGTGCAGGGAGCCGGCCGGCGAGCGGGTCATGTGCATGCGCCAGCGTTCGCCGCCGCGGTTGATACCGGACAGGAAGGTTGCGAGATCGGAATGGGCGGAAACCGAGGGAAATGCGGCGAAGATGCCGATGCCAAGCATCAGGGGGGCAGTCCAGCGCGCAGATTGCAGACGGGACTTGAGACGCAACGCTTTACTCTTACGCACCAACCGGACTCCAAGCACTGGCAGACGCGAGTATCCATCCTGCAAAAATAGCCGGACCGTCTTTTCCCGCGAAAGTGAATCGGACAAGCAGTGACGTCGCGTTCAATCGCGTGTTTACCGCTTCAACTGTCATGACAATGAAGCATTAACGTTGATGGTTGGTTAATGATCTCGCCCGGAATGTGGAGGCTGCAACGCAAAACGCCTCCCGGCCTTGAGGCGCGGGAGGCGTTTCAGAGATCAGCTGCAATCAGATGATGACGTGCGAGCCCAGTTCCACGACCCGGTTGGTCGGCAGGCGGAAATAGTCGGAGGGGTCGATTGCGGCGTTGGCAAGGCCGATGAACAGCCTGTCCTGCCAGTGCGGCATGCCCGATTGCGCATCCGGCACCAGCTTGCGCCGCCCCAGATAGAACGAGGTCGACATGATGTCGAACTTCAACCCGGTCTTGCGGAACAGGCCGAGCGCCTGCGAGACATTCTGGGTTTCCATATAGCCGAAGCGCATCTCCAGCAGGCTGAAGCGTTCCGACAGGCTGCTGGCGCTGACGCGCTGGTCCTTCGGCACCACAGGCGTGTTGAGCGTGCGGATCGTCAGGATGAAGTTCTGCGCATGCAGGACGTGATTGTGCTTGATATTGTGCAGCAGCGCCGCCGGTGTCGATTCCGGATCGCTGGTCAGGAAGATGGCGGTACCCGGCACCGAAACCGGCGCATGCTCGCTCTTGCGCTCGATGGATTTGACGAAGGAGGCGAGCGGGATATCGGTATGCCTTGTCTTGTCGTGCAGGATCTTGGTGCCGCGCCGCCATGTCCACATGATGATGATGATCGCTGCTGCGATCAGCACCGGCACATAACCACCGTCATGGATTTTCAGCATGTTGGCGCCGAAGAAGACTGCTTCAAGAAGGAACAGCGGCAGAATTACAGCCAATGTGAGGGACAGCGCCCAATGCCACCGGGCACGAACGAACTCGTAGGCCAGCAGCGTATCGACGAGTAGCGCGCCTGAAACCGAAATACCATAGGCGGTCGCAAGCGATTCGGAAGACCCGAAGACGAAGACCAGCAGCATGACGCCGAACATCAGCAGCATGTTGACATTGGGCAGATAGATCTGGCCGGTCTGGGTTTCGGATGTGTGGAAGATCGCCATGCGCGGCAGGAAGCCGAGGTGGATCGCCTGGCGGGTCAGCGAGAAGGCGCCGGTGATAACAGCCTGGGCCGCGATGATCGTCGCACAGGTGGCGAGGATGACGATTGGCAGCAAGGCCCACTCCGGGAACATCAGGTAGAACGGGTCGGACATTGCTTCCGGATGTTTCAGAACCAGAGCGCCCTGCCCCAGATAGTTTAGCGCCAGTGCCGGAAAAACGAGCCCTATCCAGGCCCACTGGATAGGTTTGCGGCCGAAATGGCCAAGGTCGGCATAGAGCGCTTCGGCACCGGTCACCGTCAGAAACACCGCACCGAGGACGACGATGCCAACAAAGCCGGCATGAACCAGGAAATTAACGGCATAATAGGGGTTGAACGCGGCCAGAATGCCGTAATCATCCGCGATGTGGCTGATGCCGGCTACGGCAAGCACGACGAACCACAAGACCATGATCGGGCCGAAGAACTTGGATACCGCCGCTGTACCGCGCGACTGCACGGCAAAAAGCATGAGCAGGATGACCACCGAGATCGGCACCACATAGGGCGACAGCGTCGGAGTGACGAGCTTCAGGCCTTCGACAGCGGACAAAACCGACAATGCAGGTGCAATGATCGCGTCGCCGATGAACAACGCAGCACCCGCAATACCAAGGAAAAACAACCTGTTGGCGCGCTTGCTCGAATATTTCATCAACAGTGCGAGAAGCGACAGCGTGCCGCCCTCGCCATTGTTGTCGGCGCGCAGCAGGAACAGCACGTATTTCAAAGTGACGATGATCGTCAACGTCCAGATCATCAGCGAGATCAGCCCGATGATCTCAAGACGCGTCACGCCGTCTTCGGCAACCGGGCGCAGGGCTTCTCGAAATGCGTAAAGCGGGCTGGTACCGATATCGCCGTAGACAACACCGATCGAACCAAGGGACAGAGCCAGAAGCTTCCGTACTTCCTTGTCGCCCGTCTTTGTTTTAGCTGCAGAATGGGACATCTGAACATTTCTGGCTCCTAGAGCCAGCCTTTCCAGCGAAAGAAGACGTAAGGGACGATGGCAGAAAACACCATGCCGACGACGGCCATGGGATAACCAAAAGTCCATTTCAATTCGGGCATGACATCGAAGTTCATACCGTAAAGCGAGGCGACCAGGGTCGGCGGCAGAAAGACCACGGCCGCGATCGAAAAAATCTTGATGATGGCGTTCTGCTCGACATTGATCAGGCCGAGCGAGGCATCGAGCAGGAAGGTGATGTTTCCCGAGATGAACGACGCATGTTCCGACAGCGACTGGATATCGCGCGAAATTGTCCGGCAGAGTTCCTTCGCGTCCTTGTTTTCCTGTACGGACGGGACCGTGTAGAGAAATGTCAGCACGCGGGCAAGCGAGGCGAGACTGTCGCGGGTCTTGGCCACGAGGCGGTGATGCGACGCCACATCCATCAGCTTGGCTTCGAGGTAATGGGGCGGCCGGCGTTTGCCGGCGGGGCGGTCGCCGAAAACCTGCAGCGACAGGCCATCGATCCGGGCAACCGCGATCTCCAGGATCTCGGCTGTGCGATCGACGATGGTTTCGAAAAGCCGTGTCACCAATATCGTTCCCGTGGCGCAACCGCCGGGAATGCGGTGCATCGCCGCCGTGAACAGATCGAAGGCCTTGGGCTCATCATAACGAATGGTGATCAGCATGCCGCGGGCCAGAACAAAGGCCACGTCTGCCAGTTCCGGATGGCCGCTTTCGGCCTTGCAGACGAGCGATGCGGTCATGAACACCGCGTCCTTGGCTGTGTAAAGACGGCTGGATGGCTCGATATCCTTGAGGTCCTCGCGGGTCGGCACTTCAATGCCGAGGAAACCTTCGACCAGCAGGTCTTCGGCCTTGTCCGGACGCAGCATGTCGATCCAGACGATATCGGGCGGCAGGGATATGGGCGGTTGCACCGCAGCAATCACCACGGCTTGGCCATTGGCGCGATAAGCAGTGATCATGCTGCGGCCCTTGCGCGGCGCGCACGACCTGCACCGGCTACCGCATCGCTTTGGCGACAGGCGGTAACACGAGCCGGACTACGGCGAACCGGAACCAACCGGCCGTATGACATAAAAGCTGCGCGCGGCAGAACCATATGGAAACTCTCGTCGTTTACGACAAACCCTCAAACGGTCATCACAGTCATGCGGAGCCCGACGGAGGGCGGCAGCGCTGGTGCAGCCTTGCGGATGCGGGGAGGCATATGGAACAAGGCACACTTAAAATCAATGCAGAAAGTGGCAAAGCGCCACAATGTCGCCTAAAGACTTAACGACGCCGGACCATGGAATGTCAACCGCCAGTGTTCAACGGGCATGTTTTCCAGCGTTCGGCGCAGTCCGCGCGCACCGATTCGTTTCTCCAAACCGTTACTCGAAGACGATTTTCGGCATGGTGCGGGCATTGTCGCCCTGATGGGCGCCGACCTGTTCCCAGACATTGCGGGCAATGTCGCGATAGACGCGGGCGATCTCGCTGTCCGGGTCGGATGCGACCACCGGCGTTCCGGCATCGGAGGTTTCCCGGATCCCCATGGTCAAAGGCACTTCGCCGAGGAAAGGCACGCCGATGCGCTCGGCCTCCTTGCGGGCGCCGCCATGGCCAAAGATATCGTATCGGGCGCCGGTATCGGGCGCGATGAAATAGCTCATGTTCTCGACGATGCCGAGCACCGGCACCTCAACCTTGCGAAACATCGCCAGCCCCTTGCGCGCATCGATCAACGCCAGGTCCTGCGGCGTCGAGACGATGACGGCACCGGCAAGAGGTACTTGCTGGGCCATGGTCAACTGCGCATCGCCGGTGCCGGGCGGCATATCGACGACGAGCACATCGAGATCGCCCCAGGCGACTTCGCGCAGCATCTGCAACAGCGCCGACTGGATCATCGGGCCGCGCCAGATCATCGCGACTTCCTCATCGACGAGAAAACCCATCGACATCACCTTGATGCCGTAATTTTCCATCGGGCGGATCATCCGGCCCTCGATCTGCTGCGGCCGCCCGGAAATCTTCAACAGGCGCGGCATGGACGGACCGTAGATATCGGCATCGAGAATGCCGACACGCAGGCCGTTGGCCTTCAGAGCCAGAGCGAGATTGACTGAGGTGGTCGACTTGCCGACGCCGCCCTTGCCGGAGGCAACCGCAATGATTGCGCCGACGCCCGGAATGCCGGCCTTTGCTGCAGCCGTGGGCGTGCGCTGCGCGGGGGCTGCGGGTGCATGGCTGTGGCCAGCGTGGGAATGGCCCGCATGCGAATGGCCGGCATGGGACGGTGCTGCGGCAGGCCGCTGAACCGGCGCCGAGGACGAGGCGCCCTTCTTGTCGGCCGTCAGTGCCACCATGGCGCCCTTGACGCCCGGCATGTCCTTCACCACCCGCTCTGCCGCGGCGCGCAAGGGATCGAGTTCGCGGGCGCGCTCGGCCGGCACCGTGATCGAGAAGTAGACTTTGGAATCGGAAATGAAAACATCCGAAACGAGACCCATATCGACGATATTGCCGTCCATATCCGGTCCGCGAACGCCTCTGAGCTTGTCGAGAACCTGTTCCTTGGTCACGTCGGTCATGTCATTCACTCCTGCCGCCAGCGCGGCTGGTTTGCTCTGCTGTCTCTGCCCTGCGTTGACATTAGATAATCGAGCCGGAGTGTTTCGCCAATGAGGCGAGCCAGAAAAACCACCACAAAAGCAAAGGCCGCTCTCTGCCGCGTGGTGTCCGTACATCCGGGATCACCTTTGGCTGAAAGCGGCCTTGTCTGTCGCGACCTTCTTGGGCGCAGTCTTTATTATAGTCCCCTCTGGACATGGCTTTTACAAAGCAGGAACCGTGCCAGTTTGAGAAAACCTTTGAAAACGGATGTTCTGAGAACAGCGATAGTGCAGCGCAGCATCACATCCGATTACTTATTGTGCAGTTGCGTTGCCCGGCTCCCGGCATTGCCGGATTTTGCAACAGGGGCGCCGGCAAGCAGCGCCCCTGTTGCCACTCAGAATTCGTCCCAGCCGTCATTTGCAGGCGCGGAAGCGGCGCCACCATGCCCCTGAAACGCACCCGCGAGCTTCTGGCCGAGCGACCGTGCCGGCGATTGGACCGCCGGTGTTGTGACCGATGCAGGCCGGATGCCCGGCTTCGACAGAGCAGAACTGCGGACCGGAGCGGCAGGCGCCCGGTGCAGGCCGCCGTCGCCGGTGGCCCGGCGCAGGCCGGCGTTCGATACTTCGCCAAGCTTGAAATTCGACAGCAGCGCCGTCAATGCCGAGGCTTCTGCGGCGAGCGTATGGCTGGCGGCCGTCGATTCCTCGACCATGGCCGCATTCTGCTGCGTGCCCTGATCCATGACGTTGACGGCACGGTTGATGTCGTTGAGGCCGATCGACTGCTCGCGGGCCGCCTCGACAATGGAGGAGACACGAAGATTGATTTCATCGACCTCATGAACAATCACTTCCAGCGCCTTGCCGGCCTGGCCGACCAGTTCAACACCGGTCTTGACCTGCTGGCCGGATTTCGAAATCAGCGCCTTGATTTCCTTTGCGGCATTGGCCGAACGCTGCGCCAGTTCGCGCACTTCCTGGGCAACCACCGCAAAACCCTTGCCCGCATCGCCGGCCCGCGCGGCTTCGACACCGGCATTGAGGGCGAGAAGGTTGGTCTGGAAGGCGATCTCATCGATGACGCCGATGATGCTGGAGATTTCCTGCGACGACGTTTCGATCTGTCCGACGGCATCGATGGCGCTCTTGACGACGGTACTTGAGGTCTGGGCGCCGGATTTCGCCTTGGCGACCAGTTGGCCCGCCTCTTCGGCACGCACCGTCGAATCCCGTACCGAAGCGGTGATCTCGTCGAGCGCCGCAGCCGTCTCTTCAACGGAGGCCGCCTGCTGTTCCGTACGCTTGGCCAGATCGTCGGCAGAGGAGCGGATTTCAGCCGAGCCTGCCTGGATGCCGAGTGCATTGTTGCCGACCGACTGCAACGTCTGCTGCAGGGTGCTCATCGAACTGTTGAAATCTTCGCGCAACGCTTCGAGCGAGCCGATAAACGGTGTCATCAGCCGGAACGTCACGTCACCTTCGGCAAGCCGCTGCAAGCCCGTTCCGAGTTCGGTGACGGCAAAGCGCATCTGGCGCTCGTTTTCCTGGGTTTCTGCCGCGCGGCGGTGGCGTTCTTCTTCGCTCAGCGTGCGGGTCTCGGCAGCCTCAGCCTCAAGACGCTGCTTTGCAATCGTTGCATCGCGCAAAATGGCAAGAGAGCGGGCCATGTCGCCGATCTCGTCCTTGCGCTCCGCATCGGCAATGACGATGCCGGTGTTGCCCCTGGCAATTTCTCCCGTCGCATTGACGATCGCTTCAAGACGGCGGCGGAAGCGGTTGGAGATCAGTACGCCGAGCAAGACGAGGAGCACCGAGGCGACCGCGATGATGATGACGGAAATCCAGGCCATATGCGTCAGATAGGCAAAAACCGTGGCCTTCGGCACGGAGACGATCGCATACCAGGACGTATCGGGAAGCAGTTGAACCGGAACGGCGACGGACAGGAAGTCCTTTCCGTCTGCGCCGGCCGTTTCGACTGGCTTGCCGGGATTGTCGATCATCTGCTGCCAGGCGGCGGCCTCGACATTGCTGTCCTTGAAGCTCTTGCCGAGATTGGCGGTATCGACATGGCTGAGGAAGTTTCCGCCTTGAGACACCAGCGCGACATTGCCATCGCCAAGCGGTTTCATTTCGGCGAGTTTTGAGGTCAGGCTGTCGAGCGCGATGTCGATGCCGGTGACGCCGAGCGGCTTGCCATCGACGGTGACGGGGCCGACCAGCGTGGTCATCATCACGTCCTTGCCGTCGACTGCATATATATAGGGCTCGATCACCACCATCTTTTGCGCCTTGAAAGGCAGCTGGTAATAGTCGCCCGGCCCCGGCTTGTCGTAATCTGTGAGCGGCGCCACATCGATCTTGCCACCCGAACGCACCCAGTAAGGCACATAGCGGCCCGTTGCGTCATGTCCGGGCTTGTTGACATAGTCGGCATCCTTGCCGTCGAAGGCGTTCGGCTCCCAGCCGCTCCAGACACCGAGCGCGAAAGGATGGTCCTCAAGCGCCTTCTTGAGCATCGCATCTGCGGAGGTACGGTTCGCAGCCCCGGATGTCTGGATCGCCGTGAAGACGCTCTGGAAGGTGCTGACGAGTTGGAGGCCCTGCGTCAGCTGCGATTTCAAATCGGCGGCGGTCAGCGCGGCGGCGGCGTTCATTTCATCGACACTGCGGCGTTTGACTTCGGAATAGGAGATCCAGAACAGTGTGCCGGCGGCAACCACCGTGGCAAAAAGCCCGGTCGCCACAACGGAGAAAATATTACGGGAGGTCGCGGTCTTGAACAGCATCTCATATCCTCGCAAGCGCGACGGCAACGGGCGAATGCCTCAAAGTTGCGGCGTCACATGACTGTCATTTTTGGAAAAAGGTGCGGAGGATGCATTTATGCGGCAGTACAATACACCTTTCCAGACGAACGATGCCGGCAACGTCAAAGCGTCTGACGATCCCTCCCGATAATAACCGAAACCAAGGATGTTCACGCGCCCCCAGTGAAATCATTTCACCGGGTGTAAATGTGCACCGCAAATCTTAATGTTCATCTAAAATACGCGCGATAATCGCAAAGTCTGCTTAATTAGCAGACAGAAGGCCATCCTGGGGACATCAGCTGATGTAACCTCTTTTCATCGCCTTGACGACTGCCTGCGTGCGATTGACCGCATCCAGCTTCTTGCTGACATGATTGAGATAATGATTGACGGTGTGTTCGGACAGGCCAAGTATTCCGGCGATTTCCGAGCTGGTCTTGCCTGCGGCGGTCCAGTTGAGACATTGAATCTCGCGATCCGACAGCGAAACAGCAGCCTCTTTCCAGAACGAGCCGATTTCCGTCAGGCGATTGTAGACGTGAATTGCGATCATCTGCAGTTCCATCGTCGCAGACATCGACAGATCGGCACGTTTCCCCATCCAGACGACGGTGGCGCGGCTGCCATCGGCGTCATGAACCGGAAAATAATTGGCCTGGAAAATACCGTGTTCGCGCAGCATGGCGATATATTCGTTCGTCTGGGGGGACCGGCCGCTTTCCTTTTCCCAGTCCTCAAGCGTCAGCTGGAACGGCGTTGTGGTTTCCCGCAACCGGCGTATGCCAGTCGATTGCTTGAGCATGGAGATACTATCGTACTTGCTGACGAGATCTGGCGGGATATTGGACAGGATCGAAGCACTTGCCAGTTTTTCAGTATCGAATGAAGGAACGACACAGATCAGGAATGTCTTGAAACCGAAGGCCTGCGTCGTCTTCTTCATGTAGCGGATCGCATCGAACTGCGTTTCCAGCCCGGCGATTTCCGATGCGAAATCACCGCCCCGCGGCAGCTCTTTTTCAACCGTATCTGCCATCAAAGTATCGCGCATTCACAAGCTCCACCGCACTGGCGCGTGCGTTGCCGGGCAGGCGCGGCCCCGTTTTGGCGGTATTTTATCCTGGGCATCATGCCGGCTTCCTGCTCTCATCCATAAACATGTCTCAACTGATCAGCCCGGCACGTATCGCCTTTGCCACGGTCTGCACGCGGTTTACGGAATCGAGCTTGCGTGTCGCCCGGCTAAGGTAATGATTGACGGTGTATTCCGAAAGATCCAGAATTTTCGCCATTTCGGTGGTGGTCTTGCCGGCAGCAGCCCAATGCAGGCACTCGATTTCGCGGCGCGACAGCACCGCAGGCGTACGGCGCATTTCCTTCATCTCGCTCAGCCGGCTGAACAGATATCCGGCCATGAACGTCAATTCCTTCAGTTCGCCGGAATTCACTGCCTCGCGATTGCCACCGAAGGCGACAGCACCGCGTGTTCCATGGGCATCGTGGACCGGAATATAGACGCCACGCTTCAGATTGACGCGCTCGAACAGGCTCAGCACCGAGTTGCCCTTGCCATCCGAGCGGCGGCGGGAATCCTGTGCGATATCATAGGTAAACGGCACCGTGCTGCGCCGCAGGCGCTCGATAACCGGACTGCCGGCCATCATGCTGGCGGCATCATAGGCGGCGATGAAATCCTGCGGCCAGTTTGTCATAACAACCGCTTCAGACAGACTGCGGCAGGTTTTTCCCGGCACGCGCATCACCAGAAAACCCAGGAACCGATAGGCGCGCGACAGCTGCTCCAACGCCTGGCGAACATCCGCAGCCCGTGTCATAGTCTCGACAATCCGCGGATTGGCGGACAGCGCGACGGACGATAGATGACCGCTGAAATCGACCATTCTCTACTTCTTCCAGGCTCACAACCAATGGGTTCGAGGTTTGCGAGGGCTTCTTTCCCGCCTCCCAAAAGGCACTTCCGTTATCGATTCAACACTGACGAAGCCGCCTCGAAAGACGAAATCGAACATCGGCAGGCACAGAATCTGATCCGTTGAAGCTATAGGCCCGTTCTTCCCACGTCCAGTCGATTTACCTAAATAACCGAAGCGGCCACACCAAAGTTCAACGCCCGGGGCCTAGCCGAACGTCCACGTCTTCGCTGATGGCCATCGCAACCTGACGTACCCGCCCGGCCCAGATCTCCAGCTGCTCCATCGTCACCCGATAGGCCGGCCCTGTAACCGAAATACCGGCGACGAGATCAAGACCGGCATCATGGATCGGTGCCGCAACACAGCGGATTTCCGCTTCATGTTCCTCACGATCAAAGGCATATCCCCGCAAACGTGTCTCGTCCAGATCGCGGACCAGAGAGGCAACGGAAGTATGTGTACTGGCGGTAAAACGATGGAATATCAGCTTGCCCAGCACCTCGTCGAGCCGGGCCGGCGGCAGCACGGACAGCGCCGCTTTCCCAAGGCCGGTACAATAGACCGGAGAGGCATTGCCGATCTGCGATTGCATCCGCACCGTCTGGCGGCTTTCCACCTTGTCGACATAGATGATCTCGGCGCCGCGCAGCACGCCCAGATGCACCGTCTCGCCGGTTTCTGCATGCAGCCGGCGCAGATGGGGCGCGGCCACGGCGCGGAACTGGTTCTTCGACCAGGAACGGTAGGCAAATTTCAGCAGCCGCAGGCCGGGTTCGTAGCAAAGATCGCGCCCCTGCGTCAGCAATCCCTCTTCCACCAGATGGGAGAGTTGACGATGCAGCGTGCCGCGCGGCTGGCCGGACAGGGCCAGAATATCGCTGAACCGGAGCGGCCGGTCGGATGTCACGACTGTCTCCAGCACGGAAAGAACCTTGCCCAGCGTTCCGGTGCCGCTATTGTGCGCAGAAGCGGACGAAGACATATCGTGATCCCGTTCCATCATGTCCGTCCGTTTTCCGTGCGTTCCAGCTTCGACCTTGACAAGCCAATGCCAGCAGCGCGATAATTCCAAATAGTAAGAGCAAGTTCCATATAATGGAACGAAAGTGATATAAATGCAAGCCGGTTTCAGATCGCTTGCACCCGGGAGAAGACACGATCATGGCCTTGCCAGCCGCGCAATTTCACGACCTCAAGGGGCGTGGCATCCTGATCACCGGTGGCGGATCGGGCATCGGTGCCGCTTTGGTCGAAGGCTTTGCGCTACAGGGCGCGTGTGTTGCCTTTATCGACATTGCCGCAGCCGACAGCCTGGCGCTGGTGGAACGGCTCAGCCCCGTCGTCGATCATGCTCCGGTTTTCATTCAGGCCGATCTACGCGACATTGCGGCGATAAAGTCTGCTGTCGATCAGGCTGCCAGCACGATGGGTTCACTCAACGTCCTCATCAACAATGCGGCACGCGACGACCGGCAGCCGCTTGAGGACGTGACTGAAGCGAGCTGGGACGAAAGCCAGGCCGTCAATCTGCGGCATGTCTTCTTCGCCTGCCAAGCCGCCGCCCCGCATATGCGGCGAGCCGGGGGCGGCTCGATCATCAATTTCTCCTCGATCGCCTTCATGCTCAACATGGGTGAAATTCCGGCCTACGCGACCGCCAAGGCCGGTATTGTCGGCCTGACCAAATCGCTTGCCGGCAAACTCGGACCGGACAATATTCGCGTCAATGCGGTTCTGCCCGGCATGGTGGTGACCGAGCGGCAGAAGAAACTCTGGATCAACGACGCCGCAATTGCAGGTATGCAGGAAAAACAGTGCCTGAAGCACATGCTCGTCGCCGAGGACATGGTGGGGCCTTGCCTCTTTCTTGCTTCCGATTGTTCGGCTCGGATGACGGCTCAGGCCATGATTATCGACGGAGGGGTATTTTAATGACGGCAGCATCCTATGCGGCAGTGGATTGGGGGACCTCGAGTTTCCGCCTCTGGATCATCAGCGAGAGCGGCGCGGTTCTGACTGAGCGCCGCAGCGGCGAAGGCATGACAACAGCCGCCAAGACCGGCTTTTCCGGCATCCTTGAATCCCACCTCGCCGCTGTGTCCGCACCGCCACATCTGCCGGTGATCATCTGCGGCATGGCGGGCGCCCGCCAGGGCTGGGTCGAGGCCGGCTATCTCGATACGCCGGCGCCACTCAGCGCCATCGTCAAGGCCGCCGTCACCGTGCCCGACACCAACCGGGATATCCGCATCCTGCCCGGCCTTGCTCAGCGCAGCGAAGAGGCGCCGGACGTGATCCGCGGCGAGGAAACCCAGCTGCTGGGCGCGGTCTCGCAGCTCGGCAGCGGCAGCCATCTCGTCTGCATGCCCGGTACGCATAGCAAATGGGTGCGCGTCACCGGCGGCATTGCCGATGGTTTCTCCACCTTCATGACCGGCGAGCTGTTCGACGTCATCGCCAAACATTCGATCCTCAGCCATGCGATCGCCGACGCCAGTTCCTTTGCCAATGATGACCCGGCCTTTCTCGGCGCGGTCGCCAAAGCCGTCAAAAGCCCTGCCCTGGCAACCAATCTTGTCTTTACGGTGCGCAGCGGCCAGTTGCTGCACGGGCTGTCCGCGGACGAGGCCAAGGCACGCCTCTCCGGCACCCTGATCGGCCTGGAAATCGCCGGTGCGCTCGCCACCGCAAAGCCCGGGAGCAGCGTCTGCCTCGTCGCCTCCGGGGCGCTTGCCGGTCTCTATCAATCAGCCCTGTCGGCTCTCAACCTCAACCCCGTCACCATCGATGCCGACGACGCCGTCCGCCACGGCCTTGCCGCTGCCGCCAACGCCATCTGGCCTGCCTGAAGAAAGAACAGCCATGAACCGCATCCCTTTCCCGCCGATGAAATATCCGCTGATCGCCATTCTGCGCGGGCTGAAGCCCGAGGAAACGCAGGGCGTGGTCGGCGCGCTGATCGAGGCCGGCTTTACCGCCATCGAGATACCGCTCAACTCGCCGGATCCATTCCGGTCGATCGAGATCGCAGTCAAGATGGCGCCAGCGGGCTGCCTGATCGGCGCGGGCACTGTTTTGACCACCGAACAGGTGGAAAAACTCGACGGCGTCGGTGGCAAGCTGATGGTGAGCCCAAATGTCGAGACCGACGTGATCGCGCTCGCGGCCGCCCGCGGCATGGTCACCATGCCCGGCGTGCTCACCCCGACCGAAGCGCTGGCTGCCGCCCATGCCGGCGCAACGGGTCTCAAATTCTTTCCCGCCAGCGTGCTTGGCCCGGCCGGCATCGCGGCGATCCGGACCATCCTGCCGCCGGACCTGGAAATCGCAGCCGTTGGCGGCGTTTCCGACACCAATTTCGGCGACTATGCCAAGATCGGCATCAAGAGCTTCGGCCTCGGCTCCAGCCTGTACAAGGCAGGCATGAGCGCTGCCGAGGTTGCTGAGCGGGCGCGGGTGACGATCAAGGCCTATGATGCGGTGTACGGGGCATGAGCATGAACGAGACGACACCCTTTTCCGGCAGGATTCTCAGCGACCTGCCCCTCGAGCTCGGTGAAGGCCCGACCTTCGATCCGGCCACCGGCACCGCCTGGTGGTTCAACATCAAGGGCCGCGAACTGCATGAACTGCATCTGGAAAGCGGTCGCAAGACCCTGCATGCCCTGCCCTTCATGGGCAGCGTGCTGGCGGTCATCGATCCGCTGCGGCAGTTGATTGCGTCAGACCGCGGCCTGTTCATTCGCGACACCAAAACTGGAGAACTGACCGCTTACGCGGCGCTGGAAAGCAATCCGGGCAACCGCTCCAACGACGGCCGCGTGCATCCGTCCGGCAGCCTGTGGGTCAGCACCATGGGCCGCAAGGCAGAAAAGGAAGCCGGCGCGATCTATCACGTGACCAAGGGTGTGGTAACGCGGCTCTATGGAGATATCAGCATTCCGAACGGCATCTGCTTTTCGCCGGATGGCCGCATCGGCTATTTCGTCGATTCCGCCATCAACCACATCATGCGGGTCGACCTCGATCCGGCGACAGGCCTTCCGGCCGGCGAGGCAACGATGTTCAGCGACCAGAGCGGCAACCCCGGCGATGTCGATGGTTCGGTCTGCGACGCCGATGGGCTGATCTGGAACGCGCGCTGGGGCCAGGGCGCCGTCGATGTCTACACGCCAGACGGCACGCGAATTGCCCGTCATGCCGTGCCCGCCACCCAATCAAGCTGCCCCGCCTTCGTCAGTGCCAAGGCAGACCGGCTCATGGTGACATCCGCCTGGCAGGACATGGACGACGCGGCCCGCAAGGCCGATCCGGATGCAGGCAAGACGTTTGAACTCGGCGTCACCGTAAAGGGCCGTTTCGAGCCGGTTTACAAGCTCTGAAGGCTGGACAAGACAATTTTTAACCGCACTACTGGTTCACCCGGAAGGCGGCACCAAAATCATTGAACCGGGCTTGAGGCCCGGTTTTTTTAGGCTTTCTGCCGACGTAGGATAAAAAACTCCGCGAAAAGTTCCATCCCCAATTGCATAATTTTCTACGGAACCACTCCCAGCCTACCACGTTGTGTCTGCATCACCGGTGCGGCGGCAAGGATTTGAATGCCGCGCTTTGATCGACAAAAAGAACGAAAAGGTAGGTTCACAATGACCAAGAAACTCGTAGCTTCCGTCGCCGCAGGTGCACTGTTTGCAGGCGTCACCGTCTTCGCACCGCTGAGCTTTGCGCAGGACACCACCCAGCCTGCGACGCAGCCGCAGACCATGGAAACACCGATGACCGGCGAGCAGCCGGCTGACGCGATGAAGAAGCCGATGGATCAGGCCGCTACGGCGGCACCGGCATCTGGTTCCGGCTACCTGACCGAACAGGGCGCTGATCAGATCGCTGCCAGCACCTATATCGGCCAGTCCGTCTACAACTCCGCCGATGAGAGCATCGGCGAGATCAATGACGTGATCTTTACCAAGGACGGCTCGGTAGAAGCGGCCGTGATCGGCGTTGGCGGCTTCCTCGGTATCGGCGAAAAGAACGTTGCCGTTTCGCTGGATACGATCACCGTTGCCGAGGTGCCGAACTCCGACGACCTGAAGCTGACCACGGCCGAAACGGCAGATACGCTGAAGGCTGCACCGGAATTCAAGACCAAGTCGCAGCAGGTCACGGAGCAGAATGCCAATACGCCGGTCGACACCACAACCACCTCGGCTACAACACCGGCAACGGACGTGAAGCCGGCTGAATAACCTGCGACCGATCAGCAAGCGTTTCGACGCTGAGGGTAACGCACGGCGGCGCGAAAGCGCCGCCGTTTTCGTTCAGAACAACACTCCGTACCGCAAGGCATCATAGATCCCCGCGTGAATATTGCGGCTAGCCACGGCGTCGCCGATGCGGAAGAGATCGAATTCCCCCTGCGGATTTCGCATCCTGATCGGATTTTCCTGCCGGATCAGGGCTTTGTAGTCGACCGCGCCGAGATTGCGCGACAAGGGTTTCAGTTCGAGATAGAGGTCTGCCATCGGCAGCGTACCGTGCTCGACGACGACCTGGGCGAAGCGCCGTTCGACCGACGCATGTTCCGAATAGTCCGAACCCAGCACCGCCACCAGCTGATTGCCCTCGCGGCGTACCGATTTCAGCCGTGTGTTGATGGTCACGCGGACTTTTTTGTCTGCAAAGGCCTTGGCATAAGGCACATGGTTCATGCCGCCGATTTCCGGCGCGAACATGCGTTCCGGCGAGACGATCTCCAATTCTGCGCCGCTCGCCGCAATCATTTCCGCCGCCGTCATGCCGGTATGTGCGCCATTGTCATCATAGAGCAGGACCGGACCCTCCGGCTTGATGGCACCGGCGATGATATCCCAGCTGGACACCACCAGATCGTCTCCGGCTTCAAGCACCGGGCTCTGCGCAATGCCGCCGGTGGCGATGACGACCAGATCGGGTTTTCGCTCCAGAATATCGCCCGCCTCGGCAAAGACGTTGTAGCGGATGGGAACGCTGAGCCGTTCCAGCTCGGACAGGCGCCAGTCAACGATGCCGATCATTTCCTTGCGGCGCGGATTGCGGGCAGCCAGCAGGATCTGCCCGCCGGCCTCCCCTGTCGCCTCCAGCACCTCGACCGAATGACCGCGTTCCGCCAGCACCCGTGCAGCCTCCAGCCCCGCCGGTCCGGCGCCGACGACGACCACTTTTCGCAACGGGCCTGTTGTTTTCGAGATCACATGCGGGATGGTCGCCTCGCGGCCCGTCGCCGCATTGTGAATACAGAGCGCACCGCCGCCCTCGTAGATGCGGTCGAGACAATAGGTGGCGCCGACGCAGGGACGGATCTGGTTTTCGCGTCCCTCGATGATCTTCCTGACGATATGCGGATCGGCAATATGGGCGCGGGTCATGCCGACCATATCGAGCTTGCCCTCGGCGATCGCATGCCGCGCCGTCGCGACATCGGCGATACGGGCGGCATGGAACACGGGGAATTTCGTGGCCGCACGCACCTCGCCGGCGAAATCCAGATGCGGCGATGCGGTCATGCCCTGAATCGGGATGACATTGGTCAGATGCGCGTCGTGATCGATATGGCCGCGAATGATGTTGAGGAAATCAACCTTGCCGGACGCGGCCAGCCGCTTGGCGATCCCGATGCCTTCCTCCCGCGACAGGCCGATATCCCACTGCTCGTCCGCCACCATGCGGATGCCGACAATGAAATCCGGCCCGACGGCCTTGCGCGCCGCGTCGAGCACCATGCCGGAAAAACGCATGCGATTATCCAGCGACCCGCCATATTCGTCGCCGCGATGATTGGTCGCCGGCGACCAGAAGCCGTCCATCAGATGGCCATAGGCTTCGAACTCGATGCCATCGAGCCCCGCCGCCTGCATGCGCTGGGCGGCGCTGGCATAATCACCGATGATGCGCTCGATGTCCCAATCCTCGATTTCCTTGGGAAAGGCACGGTGCGCTGCTTCGCGCACCGGCGAAGGCGACAGCACCGGTAGCCAATCGCCCTTGTTCCAACCAGTGCGGCGGCCAAGATGGGTCAGCTGGATCATCACGGCGGCGCCGTGCTCATGACAGTCGTCGGCAATCTTCTTCAGCCACGGCACGATCTCGTCGGAATAGGCATGAAGATTGCCGAACGCGGGCGGAGAATCCTCCGAGACGATCGCCGAGCCGGCCGTCATCGTCAACGCGATGCCGCCTTTGGCCTTTTCCACATGGTAGAGCCGGTACCGGTCCTTCGGCATGCCGTCTTCCGAATAGGCCGGCTCATGCGATGTCGACATGATCCGGTTTTTCAGCGTCAGGTGCTTCAGCTGATAGGGTTGGAGAAGAGGATCGCGGGACGTCATCGAAAGCCTTTCGAAAAGAAGTGCACCATTGGGTTGTATGTCATACTCATTATACTCGGAATGTGGTATAGGCTCGCAAACCCGGGGGAATGGCGATGAGAAAGCACAATCGGAAGAACGGTGTTTCGGTCCAGGCGATTGCCGGCAGCCATGTCGTGCTGCTGGCGATGAACACGACGGAGGCAGCGCGCAAGGGACTTGCCGGCTTTGCGGTGGGCGTCGCGACGCCGGCGGGGACGAAATGGCTGAAGGGGTTCAAGTTCTTCGAAAGCCTCGTGCCGCACCCGAAGCCCGGCGAGCGCCGTTCGACGCTTGAGCATCCCGTGCAATCCTATCTGTGGGGCCACTATTCCGCCGCGCCGGGTCGCGACTACAACTACGTCGTCCGGCCGCTCTATTTTCCGGCGGACGGCGACCCCGGCAAGATCGAAGCCGGTGAGGACGTCGCCGTTTCGGTCCGAACACAATCGCCCGACGAGGGAACGCATTCCGTCTTCTTCAATCGTGGCGCGATCGTCAGCCAGGCCTTTGCCGAGCGTTTCGGCAACAAGGCGCCGCAGAACATCGACGATGCCGAAGACGAAGAAGTCAAATGGCTCTCGCGTGGCCTGCTGGAAGCCGCCCTCGGCTTCATCGCGCAGGCAAAGGACGCTGATTTCGAACTCCGCTGCTGCTTCTACGAACTGACATACAAGCCGATCCTCGACGCCTTGAAGGCGGCCGCCATCAACGGCGCGGCCATCTCGGTGATCTACGAGGCCGGCCATGTGAAGGCGGACGGGACATTCGAGGAATCGGCGATCGGCAAGAGCAATATCGAGGTGGTCAAGGCGTATTCCGGCATCGCCAACCTGACCTTTGTCAAGCGCACGAAGCATATATCGATCCCGCACAACAAGTTCATGATCCTGCGGAAGAAGGCCACCCCGGACACCGTCGCCGCCGAGATGGTATGGACGGGTTCGACCAATATCTCCAAGTCCGGCTTCCTCGGCCAGACGAATGTCGGCCATATCGTGCGCGACACGGGCATTGCCGGCCAGTTCGACCGGTATTGGGATATCGTCTCGACAGACCCTGACCGCGCCGATCTCAAGGCCTGGGTCAAGGCCAACAACCCGCAGCCGGCCGGATTGCTTGCCCCCGACACGACGACGGTGGTCTTTTCGCCGCGCGGCTCGAAGGCCATGCTGGACTGGTATGGCGACCGGATAGACGAGGCGACGAGGACAGTGATGCTGACCGCCGCCTTCGGCGTTACACGCGAACTCGCCGAGCGCTTCAACAACGACCGCGATTATCTGCGCTTCCTTTTGATGGAAAAGGAAAACGCAAGCCCCGAGACGCAGGCGATGCTGAAACGCGACCGGGACACGAAGATCGCGCTTGGCAAGGCGCTCGGCAAGGTCGCGATCGCCAGGAAGATCGACGGCTGGAAGCTCGACAAATGGTTTCTGGACGAGGAGCATTTCCGCAAGAGCGGCAACATCTTCTACATCCACACGAAGATCATGATGATCGACCCGCTTGGCGACGATCCGCTGATCTTCACCGGTTCGGCCAATTTCTCGCCCGCCTCGCTGACCTCCAACGACGAGAACATGCTGCTGATCCGGGGAAACCCGGATGTCGCGGATGTCTATGCGACCGAGTTCTTCCGGCTCTTCAACCATTTCTATTTCCGCACCGTGGCAAATGCCGTCGCCTTGCGCGGAACGGCCGGGAACCCCGCGGACAAGGCCGTTTTTCTCGATCAGACGGATGACTGGACGGATACCTATTTCAAGGACGGAAGCTATCATCAGCGGCGGCGCATCCTCTTCGGTGTCGATCCGGAGTAGCGCAAAGGCAGGCATCATGGTCCCCATCACGTCTCAGTACCAGGCATCCGCCATCGCGGCCTTGCGCGTCGTCATATACTCCGTCAAAGCCTCGTCGATGGACACATCCAGCGGCGGCGCTTGGTATTCGGACAGCGTCTTTTTCCAGCGTTTGTTGGCGCGCGCCGCCATGTCGGTCGAGCCGCCCTCCTCGCTCCACTTCTCGAAGGGCTCGTTGTCCGACAGGGCAGAATCCCAGAACGCGGTCTGGTAGTTGCGCATCGTGTGATCGCAGCCGAGAAAGTGGCTGCCGGGGCCAACCTGCAGGAAGGCATCCATGGCCAGCGTATTGTCGTCCACCACGACGCCTGCGAGGTAGGAATGCAGCGCACCACAGAAATCGGTGTCCATCACGAACTTCTCGTAGGACATGGCAAGCAGCCCATCGAGGAAACCTGCGGAATGCAGGATGAAATTGGCGCCGCAATGCACGGCCGACAGCATCGACATGACGCCTTCCTGCATCGCCTGCCCATCGGGCAATTTGGAATTCGAAAAATTGCCGGCACAGCGCAGCGGCAGTTTCAGCCGCCGGGCAAGCTGGCCGATGACCATCGAACCGATGGCAGGCTCCGGTGTGCCGAAGGTCGGAGAGCCTGAGCGCAGCGACATGGAGGAGAGGAAATTGCCGAAGATCACCGGTGCGCCCTTGCGCTCCAGCTGCGTCAGCGCGCAACCGGCCAGCGTCTCGGCATAGGATTGGGCAATCGCCCCGGCATTGGTGACCGGGCCCATGGCGCCGCCGAGGATGAAGGGCACGATGACCGCCGCCTGGTTGGCGCGGGCATAGGCACGCAGCGATTTGGTCATCGTGCCGTCCCAGACGAGCGGCGAGTTGACATTGACGTTGCCGAGAATGACGCAATGCTGATCGACGAAATGGCGCCCGAAAACGATGCGGGCCATGTCGATCGAATCCTCGGCACGCTCCTCCGCCGTGATCGAGCCCATGAAGGCGCGGTCGGAATATTTGATGTGGCTATAGACCATATCGAGATGGCGCTTGTTGACCGGCACATCGACCGGCTCGCAAATCGTGCCGCCGGAATGATGCAGCCATGGGCTCGACTGGGCGAGCTTGATGAAATTGCGGAAATCCTCCAGCGTGCCGTAACGGCGCCCCTTGTCGAGGTCCATAACGAAGGGCGAACCATAGGCCGGCGAAAAGACCACATTCTTGCCGCCGATCTCGACATTGTGGGCGGGATTGCGGGCATGCTGGGTAAACTGGGCCGGTGCGGTTGAGACGATCTCGTTAAGCATGCCCGGCTCGAAGAGCACCAGCATGCCTTCAACCTTTGCCCCTGCCCGCTTCCAATGGTCGAGCGAGGCCGGATCGTCGCGGAACTCGATGCCGACTTCGGACAATATCCGGTCGGCGACACGCTCGATCTTCTGAAGGTTTTCTTCGCCGAGAATATCGTAGGTCGGGATGTTGCGGGCGATGTAGGGAACGCCGGCGATCCGGGCCGCGTTGTCGCGCCGGGCCGGGCGAGCGGAGCGCGAGCGCCTTGCCGGTTCTGCTTCGGTAGCCACAAGCGCTTCCATATCATGTCTCCCCTTTTCTCAATCGAGGCTAGACGCGAAAAAGGCCGCTGTAACGCTGGAAAAATTCGAGACATGATATAAGCTGGATTTATGGAAACACTGCGCCGTCTTCTCCCGTCCGCTTCCAGCCTGATCGTCTTTGAGGCTGCCGGGCGGCATCAGAATTTCACCCGTGCTGCCAATGAACTGGCAATGACGCAGGCGGCCGTCTCCTATGCCGTTCGCGGCCTGGAAGAGCAGCTCGGCGTGCCGCTGTTTCACCGGGTCCACCGTGCCGTGCAATTGACGGAGGCGGGTGAAAAATTTCATGCCGACGTCTCGCTCGGCCTGTCGCGCATCCAGAAATCGGCCGAGGAAATCCGGGCCAAGCGGCGTGAAACCAATGTGACACTCGCCGCCTCGACTGCTTTCGCCTCGATGTGGATGCTGCCGCGCCTGACGAAACTGCGCGAGGACCTGCCCGAAATCGATTTGCGCATCCAGACCAGCGTGCGCGATCTCGACCTGGAGGAAGAGCCGATCCCGCTTGCCATTCGCGGCGGTGGCGACCCCGTCAATTGGCCGCGTTATCATACCGCATTGCTCGCGCCCGAGGTCATCAACGCCGTCGCATCGCCCGCTTTTGTCGAGGCCAATGGCATGCCGCAGCGGCCGGCCGACCTTTTGAAGCACCCGTTGATCCATCTGGAAGAGCCGGTCAGGCAGGCCTATAGCTGGCGGGAGTGGTTTGCCAGCGCCGGTGTTTCCTATCCCGCCAAGGCACGGCGGCTGACATTGAACGATTATGTCCTGGTCATCCAGGCCGTGCTCGCCGGCGAAGGCATCGCGCTTGGATGGAACCATCTGATCGAACGGCAGGTTCGCTCGGGCGCGCTCGTTCCGGTCGGCAATCATGTGCTGAAGACGGATCTGGCTTTCTACGTCGTCTGGCCGCGGTCACGCGAGCTAAACCAGCAGGCGCGCCGGGTGCGTGACTGGCTGCTGGAGGAAGGACGCCGCGAACGGCAGGCGTAAGCGGAAGGCTCAGACCGCGACGGACAGTGCCGATCCGGTTTCCTGATAGTTCTCGGCAAGATACCGCAGCGTCGTGACGGAATCGGCCGGCTTCCCATAGAAATAGCCCTGTCCCATGCCGCAGCCGAGCCCCTTCAGCTTCAGAGCCTCGGAAAAATCCTCGATCCCTTCGGCCACGACTTCAAGATTGAGGCCATCGCACATGGCGATGATCGCCTTGACGATGTGTTCGGACGCCCGGTCGTCGGAGATACGCGAGACGAAGGCACGATCGACCTTGACCTTGTCGAAGGAGAAATCCCGGAGGCGGCCAAGGCTCGACTGTCCCGTACCGAAATCGTCGAGCGAGATGCGAACGCCGGCGGCACGAAGCTCGGTGACGATCTTCTGGGCCACGTCCGCATCGGTCATGACAGCGGTTTCGGTGATTTCCAGTTCCAGCCGGCGCGGATCAAGACCAACACGCTGGATGATCGACAGCACATTGGCGCTGGTCGATGGGTCCATCAACTGCGCCGAGGACAGATTGAAGGACAGAAAAAGCTCCTTCGGCCAGAGCAGCGCCGTCTCGGCTGCCTTGCGCAGCAGCGTCTCGGAGAGGGAATCGATAAAGCCGCGCTCTTCGGCAAGCGGCACGAAAACCGCCGGAGAGACATAGCCGAGATCCGGATCGCACCAGCGGGCAAGCGCCTCGAAGCCGACGACTGTATCGTTTTTCAGGTTGACGATCGGCTGGAAATGCACATCGACCTCATCGGCGATGATGGCGTTGCGCAGCGCCTGTTCAAGCTGCGTCGCGCGCTTCATTTCCTGGGCGATTTCCTGGGAATAGACGGTGATCTGGCCACGGCCGCGGCGCTTGGACCGGTAGAGCGCCGTATCGGCGCTTTTCAACAGATCCTCGAATTCCTCACCGGCAAAGGGATAGACGGCGAAGCCGAACGAAGCCGAAAGGCGGACATTGCGTTCGCCGAGATCGAAGGGAGCGGACAGCACTTCCTTCAGCATGTTGCCGACTTTTTCGGCAGCCTTGCGTTCGAACACCAAAGGCAGCACGAAGGCGAACTCGTCGCCGCCGGCGCGGATCACGGTGGCGCCGTCGGGAACGCAGGCCAGCAGCCGGCTGGCCACCTGGCAGAGAATTTCATCGCCGGCACTCGGTCCGAAGAGATCATTGATCGGCTTGAATCCATCGAGATTGGCGAGGCCAATCGTAAAGGGCGCGGGATCGCTGGCGCGATCAGCAGCGATTTCACGCACCTTGTCGCGCAGCCGGTACGAATTGCCAAGACCCGTCAGGGGATCGGTATAGGCCATGGCATGCAGGTCGTTCCGGCTGATGTGCTGAGACGGTGTTTCAGCAGAATTCATAAGCGCATTCCCGGGATTTGATTCAAGGCAGTATCAAAAACTGACGATGGGCGCCGAGAGTTAAGATTTCGAAAGCGCCTCCTCCTCACTTCCCATATCATTCTCCCCAATTCTGGGGAGTTGACATGGATATCGCTCAATTCCGGCCTGTTTTCACTTTCCCGATCTATTTGCGGGGGCAAGGAAGCGAGAAAAGCGCTCAACCTGCCATGCGTTCGACTTTGGTGTTGACGAACTTGCGGTAGATGGCCTCGATCATGTCGGGGCTGATCGGTTTGGTGATGTAGTCGTCCATTCCAGCCAGCCTGCTTTGCTCGATATCGATATCGAGCGCCTGTGCGATAACGGCGATGATGGGGGTTTGGAAGCCGGCTGTCTTTTCAAGGGTGCGAATGGCCCGCGCCGCATCGAAACCGTTCATGACAGGCATCGAAACATCCATGAGCACGAGGTTCGGCCGATGCTGCTGCCAGAGTTTGACAGCCTCCTCACCATTGGCGGCGATCCGATAGGATATGCCAAGCCCTTCGAGAATCTGTGCGAAGACGAATTGATTGATTTCATTGTCTTCGGCAACCACGACATCAACTTCCGGCATCGGCCTGCCGGTCATGTTGGTCTCGGGTACGATGATATCCCAATCCGCCGGTCCATCCGCCTCGGCCGACGGCAGTTCGCCGATGCCATTCTCGCACAGGGTCAGAATATCGGCGCGCAATTCGACGGCTTTCCATTCCTTGGCGATCACAAGCGAGGGTGAAGCCGTCCAGCTGGAGACGATCGCCAGTGCATCCGGCATCGTGCCGTCGATCAGAAGTGTGTCGATCTGGACGCCGCGCGCCAGGCACGCATCCTTGAACGCCGTCAGTTCCGTGGTGTTTCTGACAGCGCAGGTATCAAAGCCCCAGCGGCGCAATTGCGGCACCAGGTTCGCCTCGAGCGCGGCAGCACTGGTCATCAGCAGAATTCGCTGCTTGCCGCTGGTATCAGGATCGATAATCGCGCCGGCCTCGACCAGATGCTGCATGTCGATGGAGCGGAACGGATCGTAGCAGTTTTGCGCCGGAATGAAGGTACTATAGTCCTTGATCTTTAGAGGGGAGCCGCCGGACATCACATCATCCAGTCCGCTGTAGCCGACCACCAGATCGGTCACGTCGTTCATGCAGGTGACCAGCAGATATTTGCCGGGGTCGCCGATGCGGAACTTGCGGGTGACGACCCAGAGGTCTTCACCATCGGCCTGAACGATCTGCTCCGGCACGCGGTGGATATCGCCGGTTTCCAGCGTCGCATGATCGGATCGTTCGAATTTCTCAGCGAGGTCTGGCTCGAGCAAATCCCACACGGAACGGCCGAGAATGGCCTCCGCGGTCATGCCATGAAGCGCGCAGAACGCCTTGTTGACGGCAATGTAGCTGAGGCTGCGGTCTTTCACGCAGATCGGGTTGGGCAGGCAATCGAGGATGCTCTCGGTCAGCTCGACGCGCTCCATATCGAGCTGCATCTGCTCTTCGCGCTTCTTCTGCTCCGAAACATCGCTGATGGCCACAATGCCGAGGCCGCTCGACAGGCGCCGCTTGCGGACATTGATCCAGCGGTGGCGGCCGATCCGCTCGACGACATCGAAACGCTCGCGCCAGTGATGTGACAGATGCTCGGAGATCCATTCCTCGCGATTGGCGTGACGCCGGCTGGTCTCGGGCGCCGTGCCGCTGCGAACGCCGGAATCGAAGATTGCGCCGAGAAAATCCTTCAGCCGTGTTCCCGCCTCCAGGAAATGCGCCGGGATGGGATAGAACTGTAAAATCGGGCGACTGGCAAAAACGATCTCGTCATTCTTGTCGCAGACAAGAATAGCCAGTCCGAGCGCGTCAGACGTCGCTTCGAGAACAGTTTTCTGGATGTTCGCGCCGAAAGACGCTACATCATTCATTGCATAGCCCTCATATCACCTTGGCGGCTTCTTTTCCGGGGACATGCTGACGAACGCGCCTATCAGGCCGTGTCTGGGGTTCCATTCCCGGGCGGACAGCTGCGCCACGGGCTCCAAATGACAAAACCTGTGTTCATTCAGGTTGTTGCCGAACGTCGCAGCTTTGTATTAAGGCCAGATTAAACCCGGCCGGAATTTGTGATGGACCTACATCCCAACACAGCCGGGGATAGATCCTCCAGCACACTTTTCATGCGCTATCGAATCCCGGACAATAGACCATGGCCATCAAGCAGCTCTCGGAAACCCTCATCAACCAGATCGCCGCCGGCGAGGTCATCGAACGGCCGGCAAGTGCTGCCAAGGAACTGATCGAGAACGCGCTCGATGCCGGCGCCACCCGCATCGAGATCGCCACGGCAGGCGGCGGCAAGACCTTGCTGCGGGTGACCGACAATGGCTGCGGCATGGGGCCGGACGACCTCGAACTGGCCGTGCGCCGCCACTGCACCTCCAAGCTCGACGACAATCTTCTGGATATCCGCACGCTCGGCTTTCGCGGCGAGGCCCTGCCCTCGATCGGCTCGGTGGCGCGGCTGACGATCACCAGCCGCCCAGGTGGCGCCAGCCACGGTGCCGAGATTGGCGTTTTCGGCGGCAAGCTGCAACCGGTGAAGCCGGCGGCGGTTAACCAGGGCACCGTGGTCGAGGTGCGTGACCTTTTCTTTGCGACGCCGGCGCGGCTCAATTTCATGAAGACCGAGCGGGCCGAGGCTTCGGCCATCTCCGATGTCGTCCGGCGCATGGCCATCGCCTTTCCGGGCGTGCGCTTCGTTCTCTCCGGCTCCGACCGCACGACGCTGGAATTCGCCGCAACCGGCGACGACCGGCTGGCGCGTATCGCCCAGGTTCTCGGCCGGGATTTCCGCGACAATGCGATCGAGATCGATGCCGAGCGCGAAGGGGCACGGCTGACGGGCTTCGCCGGGGTGCCAACCTTCAACCGCGGCAACTCGCTGCAGCAATATGCCTTCGTCAATGGACGACCGGTGCAGGACAAGCTGATCTGGTCGGCACTGCGCGCCGCCTATGCCGAAACCATTCCGCAGGGGCGCTATCCGGTGGCCGTTTTGTCGCTGACGGTCGATCCTGATGTGGTCGATGTCAACGTGCATCCGGCAAAATCCGACGTCCGCTTCCGCGATCCGGGCATGATACGCGGCCTGATCATCGGCGCGATCCGCCAGGCACTGGCGCAGGATGGCGACCGGGCCTCGACGACCGGCGCCAGCGGGCTGATGCGGGCCTTCCGGCCGGAACCGCAGCGGCCGAACGCGCACTGGACAGCCGCCGCCTCCCCCTACCGGCCGATGGATTTCGGCTCAGTGCCCGCTGGTTTCGGCGAACGGCCGCAGGCGGCTTTTGCCGAAATGGCGATGCCGTCGGCCCGCGCGCCAATGAGCGAACCCGAATTGACAGCGGCTGTGCAGCCGGAGAAATCCCACCCGCTTGGCGCTGCGCGGGCGCAACTGCACGAAAACTATATCGTTGCCCAGACGGAGGACGGCCTCGTCATCGTCGATCAGCATGCCGCCCATGAACGGCTGGTGTTCGAGGAATTGCGCAAGGGCTTGAACGCGCGGCCCATCCCGGCGCAGGCTTTGCTCATTCCCGAGATCGTCGATCTGCCGGAAGACGATTGCGACCGGTTGATCAGCCATTCGGCAGAATTTCTACGGCTGGGCCTCGGCATCGAGCGCTTCGGCCCCGGCGCCATCGCCATTCGGGAGACACCCTCGATGCTCGGCGAGATGGATGCCGCCGGACTGGTGCGGCAGCTGGCCGACGAACTGGCCGAATGGGACACGGCCAATGGCCTTGCCAGCCGGCTCGATTATCTGGCCGCCACCATGGCTTGCCATGGCTCGGTGCGTTCCGGCCGGCGGCTGCGGCCCGAGGAAATGAATGCACTGCTGCGGCAGATGGAGGCCACCCCCGGTTCCGGCCAGTGCAACCATGGGCGCCCGACCTATATCGAGCTGAAGCTTTCCGATATCGAGCGGCTGTTCGGGCGCAGTTGAGCAGCCGCGTTGTCAATTGCTCTGGAAATCTTGACGGTGCCGCGCTAGAGCATGGTCACAACAGATGACGCTTGGATGCACGTCGCCTGATCCCGTCCATTTGGGATGCCTGTCGAGACGGTGCTTCCAGAGAGCGGGCGAAAATTGATGCGGGGTCGCAGGACGATGAACAGATTTGAGGGCAACGGCAACCGGGAAGCCAAGATCCGCTATCTCGACGGCGACTTCCAGATCGTGCTGCCCGGATCGCATGTCATCTGCGCGATGACCGGCGCCATCATCCCCGTCGATGAGCTTCGCTACTGGAGCGTCGCGCGGCAGGAGCCCTATGCCGACGCCGAAGCCTCCTATGAGGCCGACAAGCGCGCCGGCATTCTGCCAAACCAGAAGTAGACCTGCGTCATTCCAGCGGCATAGATCGCAGCGGCACTGTGCTTAAGACTTGCGCAGGGTGCGGGTGCGCGCCGCCTTGACCGCGGCGTCGATGATCGTGCGCGGCGAACCCGGATCGTCGAAGCGAACCTCCACCTCGATCACCCTGCTCTTTTTCATCAGCTCCCCGGCACGGCCATGCTCCGGTTCCAGCCGCACCATGTCCTTGGCGGTGGTCACCAGCTGGTAGCCACGGGCGGCGGCGTGGTCGATGAGGTCGCTGATCTCGTCCTCGGAAAAATGGTGATGATCGGGAAAGCTGCGGGTTTCGGCGATGACCGCCCCTGTCTCGCGGACCGTGCGGAAGAACTTTTCCGGATCGGCGATGCCGGCCCAGGCCAGCACCTGAATATCCTTCAGCCCGCCATCGTCGAGATGTTCGACATTGGCGGCATAGATCTGCTTGCCTGCGCGCGCCGAGCGGCGGATCAGGGCGTCGGCACGATCGCCGTTACCGATCTTCAGGAGCGCCGAGGCATGGCGAATCTGCTGGGGGATCGGTGCCCGCACCGGACCAGCGGGGATCAGGAAGCCGTTGCCGATGCCGCGGCGGCTGTCGATCACCAGCAGGGAAAAATCGAATGTCAGCCGGGCGCTCTGGAAACCGTCATCCATGATGATGATGTCGGCACCCTCGGTCACCAGCCGGCGGGCGCCTTCGAGACGCCTGCGGCAAACCACGGCCAATCCCTCACGGGCAAGAAGCAGCGGCTCATCGCCGACATCGCGGGCGCGATGATGATCTGGATCGACCACCGTCGTGACATCGAGCGAGCCGCCATAGCCGCGGCTGAGGAAACCGGGCTTTAAACCCCGCTCCCGGGCAGCGCGCGCAAGTGCGATGGCCGTCGGCGTCTTGCCCGCCCCGCCGACCGTGAAATTGCCGACGCAGATGACCGGCACAGGCACCGACGCACGCCGTGCGTGATCCATGCGCGAACCGGAAATGCGTCCGTAAATCCAGGAAAACGGCCAAAGGCCGTAGGCGCGCCAATCCGCTTTGGTCCACCAGAATGGCGGTGCTTCAGAAACCATCAGTCCTTCCAGGCCTCCCCGCGCCGGCCGGTGTCTCCCGGTTTTCGCAAAACTTTGCGCGGCGAAATTCTTGTCGTATCAAAACATTTTTTTCCGCAGAAAAAAGACGTCCCGATGCGCGACACAAAACGTCAGATTGCCGGGAATTGCAAGCCATGCGCGCGCTGGCCGGCATGCCCGGTACCTCTAACCTGCGCCTGAAAACACCTGCGGAACGGCAGTGCATGCCACCTGGATATACCGAGTGTTAACCAGTCTGCGGCACTGTCGGTTAACCACATTTGGTACCTTCCGTTTTCCTGTTTTTTGTAGCGGACCATACAATGAATATAAGCTTCAACTCGGCGGCCACCGCCGCTCTGGCCGTATTGCGCCATAATGACAGCACCCACGACAAGATGCAGAACGTCGTCACGACGGGGATGCGCATATCCGAGGCCGCTGATAATGCCGCCTATTGGTCGATCGCGACCGACATGCGCAACACCACCAAAGCCACAAGCACCGTCATTGATGCGCTGGAACTGGGCGCTGCCCTGGTCGACGTATCCTATCAGGCGATGGAAGACCTGATCGACATCACGTCGGAAATCAAGACGAAGATCCTGGCCATGAAGGAACCGGGGGTCGATCGATACAAGGTCAGCTCCGAAATCTACGAATTGGAGAAGCAGTTTCTTTCGACCACGGAATCCGCCTCCTTCAACGGCCGCAACCTGCTGGCGCCGGGCAACCTGAACTACAGCGAAAAAAGCTATGTCGATGGCAATGGCAAGACTCTGAAATATATCGAGATGGGCGCCCCTGATGCCGGGACGGTTTTCGGTGGCATCGTGTCGAGCTACACCAAGGGCCGCGTCGGCATCATCAACATCTATGGCAACAGCAACCTGAACGTCTTCGGCCCGGCCAGCTACAAAAATGAGAACTCAGCGATTTCTGCCGAGGCCGGACTTGTGGACAACCCGCAAGCCGACGGCATGACCGGCGGCGTACCGCATCCGGACCCCGCCAAGACCACGGCATGGCTGCCGGCGTTCAACGGCCGCACCCAGATCGGCCTTGGCACCGACGACATGTTCAGCGCCTCGCATATGGGCGAAGTACCTGACGGTCTGGTTGAAATTGCGACCGACCTTCTTTTGAAGCGGCATGACGATATTCACACGACGCTGACGGACAGGGCAGCCACGCTTGGCTCGCTCAGCATGCGCATCGAGATGCAGACCGATTTCAATCGAACCCTGACAACGACGATCCAGAAGGGCATCGGCCGTCTGGTGGACGCCGACATGAGCGATGCCTCGACCAAGCTCAAGGCCATCCAGGCACAGGTCCAATTGGCCGTTCAGGCGCTCAATATCGCCAACAACGCGCCATCGCTGCTGATGCAGCTGTTCCGGTAAAAAATAGAACGGGCGCTAGACCAGCACCGTCTCAAGCTCGGTGATATCGTTGAGGCAGTGATCCGATGCCGCCGCCAGCGATTGCGGCGAGCCGGTGCCGGTCAAAACGGCCACGGTTAAGCCGACGCCGGCATTGCGCCCCATGTGCAGGTCGTGATTGTTATCACCGACGACGGCGACCTGATGGGGCTTAAGCCCCGTCGCTGCGCAGAAGCCATGCACCATGCCGGGCTGCGGCTTGGTGCCGAAGCCGCTATCATAGCCGGCGACATAGTGCAGGTAACCATCGAAACCGAAGCGCTTGGCGGTTTCGCGGATCGACCTTTCGTTGTCGCTGGAGGCAACGCCGAGGCGGTAACCCTTGGCGTGCAAATTGCCAAAGAAGGTGGCGAGATCGGTGACAGGCACGGCATACCCGGCCGAATTGGAAAACAGCCCGTCGAGCTTCACCGTCAGCGCCTCGACCGTGTAGGGCGCACCGGCGGCGACCATGCCGGTGGCGATCTCGACGGTGTTGCCTGCGGCCAGAAGGCTGTCGGGCATCACATGGCCGGTGTCGGGATCCATGCCGCCAGCAACCAGCAGGCGTCTTGCAAGCGCAGCATCGCCATCGGCAGCGATGCTGGCGATTTCATAATTCACCGGAACCCAGCTCTTCACGTAATCGAGCAGCGTCCCGTCCTTGTCGAAGAGGATGCCGGAAATGGTCTTGTCGGTCGTCATCTCTATCCCACCGGAAGAAGCGTCAGTTGTCGTTGCGGGGCTGCAGCCGTGCCTTCACCGTCAGCGGGTTGATATAGGGTTCAAGGCCCCGGACCGTCGCCGACAATGCGCCGCGCATCTCATGCACGGTTTCGAGCCCGGCATCGATCATCTTGCGACGAACCTCGTCGTTGACGAGCAGATAATTCACACCCTTGGCCAGCATCTCGACATCGCGGATGATCTTGGCGCTGCCGTTCTTGGCGAGCATCTGATAGGTGTCGCGGAAATTCTGGACATTGCCGCCCGACAGGATGGCGCAGCTGAGCATGGCCGGCTCCAGCGGGTTCTGTCCGCCTTCGGCAAACAGCGAGCGGCCGACAAAGGCCACCTCGGTCAAACGCAGGTAAAGCCCCATCTCGCCGATCGTGTCGCCAAGGAAAATATCCGTTTCCGGCGTGATCGGATCGTTGCGGGTGCGCCTGGCGACCGTCAGTCCCTTGGATGTCAGCATCGTCTCGATCGCATCGGAACGCTCGGGATGGCGCGGCACGACGATCGTCAGAAGGCCCATACGTTCCTTCAGGGCGCGATGGACGATGCCGGCGGCATTCTCCTCGCCCTCGAACGTGGAGATGGCGGCCCAGGTCTTGCGATCGCGGATCTGCTGGCGATAGTGCTTGAGCGCATTGTTGTCATGCGGCGGCGCGTCTGTATCGACCTTCAGATTGCCCGACACCATCACCGGCAGCGCACCCAGCGTCCGGAAACGCTCGGCGTCTGTCTCAGACTGGGCGATGACCAAAGCCAGATTTTCAAAAAGCGCGTCGGCGAGCCAGAGGCGTTTTTTCCAGCGGCCGAAGGTGCGGTCCGACAGGCGGCCATTGACCAGGACCTGGGGAATGTGGCGCTGCCCCAACTCCACCATGGTCATCGGCCAGATTTCCGATTCCGCGATGATGGCCAGGTCAGGCTCCCAGTAGTCGAGGAAGCGGCTGACGGCAGGCTTGAAATCCAGCGGCACATATTGATGGATAACGCGCGAGCCGAGCCGCTCGGAGACGATGCGCGCCGATGTCTTCGTGCCGGTTGTCAACACGACCGAGATGCCCCGGCGTGCGACTTCGTTGATCAGCGGGATAATGGCCGTGGTCTCACCGACGCTGGCGGCATGGAACCAGACGAGCGGGCCGTGCGGACGCGGCGCGCTGGCGTGGCCGTAGCGCTCCTGCCGGCGGGCGCCGTCTTCCTTGCCTTTGGCTGCGCGGACAGCAAGGTAAGACCAGACCAGCGGATAGACCGCCGTGCCGATCCAGCGATAGCTGGACAAAGCCAGCCGGGCAAGCATGCGGCTCATCGGGACAGACCTCTGCCGCGGAACGCACACTGCGGCGCGACTGCGTCTGCGGCAGCGGCCGGTTCAGCCGCGTGCACCTGTCCGGGCCGCTTCGACATCAAGCCTGTTCCGGATCCAGCAACCGGTGCATGTGCACGATGAAATAGCGCATATGGGCATTGTCGACCGTCATCTGGGCCTTGGACTTCCAGGCCGTCAAAGCGCTGTCGTAATCGGGGAAGATGCCGACGACATCGAGCTTTTCGAGATCGCGAAACTCAACGCCGGTGAGGGTGGTCAGTTCGCCGCCGAACACCAGATGCAGCCGCTGTTTGTTTTCCGAATTCTGAGCCATCAGACCTTCCAATTTTCTTGCCTTATTTTGCTCGTGGTTTGCGGCATTCAGCTGGAAAGGTCAATGGCCCTCCAGCCCCTGCGATGCGGCAATCAATGCCGGTAATGCGGGCTTTGCGGCCGCACACAGCACCGTATGGCGAACATTGGGGCGATTATAGGAAAGCGGCTGCGCGTCGAGATTGAAAAGCGCGCCACCTGCCCGCTCCAGGATCAGATCGGCCGCCGCCAGATCCCAATCGTGGGAGTTTTTCTTGACGACGGTGCCATCGATCCGGCCATCAGCAATCATCGCAATCCGGTATGCAAGCGAAGGCACATGGGGAATACGCGACACGCTCGCCCGGTAGCCGGGTTCCAGCAATCCGACCGTTTCTTCGGCAAGCGCGATCCGAAGCCCCTCTGCGCCCATCGCCTTGACATTGATCGGCGCGCCGTTCTTGCGTGCCTCGCCTGTCGAGGTCGCCTGAAACAGTTCGCCAAGCGCCGGGGCAAACAGCACGCCAGCGACCGGACGGCCGAGATGCACGACGGCGACGCTGACGCACCAGACGTCCTTGCCGGCGATAAAGGCGCGGGTTCCGTCGATCGGATCGACGACGAAGACGGTATCGCAGCCGAGCCTCGCCTCGTCATCATCGGTTTCCTCCGACAGCCAGCCATAGTTCGGCCTGGCCGCCAGCAGCTTCTCCTTGAGGATATCGTTTGCGGCAAAATCCGCTTCGCTGACCGGTGAGCGTCCACCGTTCTTCCACTGGACGTCCGGATCCTTGCGGAAATAGGACAGCGCCTTTTCGCCGGCGGCTTTCGCGGCCATCGTGATGAGTTCCAGATCGCTGGACCATTGCTCCGGCGAGGGGCGAACGGCATTCATGTCAGTCTTTCCAATTCCCGCGGCATCATCAGCCGCGTCGCAGTTTACTGTGCAAGGCTGTCATTTGCCCGCGAGCGTCATGCCTTCGATGGCGAGCGTCGGGGCTGCAACGCCAAATTTCCGGTCGATATCGTTCGCAAGCGTGATGGCAAAGAACATCTGCTTGAGGTTTGAGGCAATCGTGACCTCGGAGACCGGGAAGGTCAACTCGCCGTTCTCGATCCAGAAGCCGGAAGCCCCGCGACTGTATTCGCCGGTCAGCATGTTGACACCCTGGCCGATCAGTTCGGTCACATAGAAACCGGTGCCGACATTGCGGATCAGGTCTTCGCGGGAGATATCGCCGGGTTCCAGCGCGAAATTCGTCGCCGACGGCGAAACCGCCGGGCCGCCGCGCACGCCGCGTCCGTTGGTTTCCAGGCCCAGTTCACGGCCGGTCGAGGTGGAGAGAAACCACTGCTGCAGCACACCATCCTCGATCATCGACAGTTTCTGCCCGGTGACGCCTTCGCCGTCGAACGGACGCGAGGAGGAACCGCGCACCACCAGCGGGTCGTCGGTGACGGTCATGCCGGCCTTCATCACCGGCTTTCCCATCATGTCGCGCAGGAACGAGGTCTTGCGGGCAACCGACGCGCCGTTGATCGCACCGGCGATATGTCCGGCAAAACCGCGCGCCATGCGCGGATCGAAAACGACGGTGACATTCTTCTGGGTCGGCACCTGGCGCGGACCGATACGGGCGACTGCCCGTTCGCCGGCAGTGCGGCCGATCTCCGAGGCGGATTTCAGATCTGCAAAATAAAGGCGGCTGTCGAAATCATAGTCGCGCTCCATCTTGGTGCCGTCGCCGGCAATGGCACTGACCGAGCGGCCGAAGCGGGTGCCCATATAGGCGCCGGAAAATCCATGCGACGTGACAAGCACCATGCCGCCCATGCCAGCCGACGCCCCGGCACCGCTGGAATTGGTGACGCCGCTGACGGCGAGCGCGGCCTCTTCGGCTTCAAGTGCTGCAGCCGTCAGGGTTTCCGTCGAGACCTCAGCCGGATCGAAAAGCTCGAGATCGGGATAGGATCTTGCCAAACGCTCGCTATCGGCGAGGCTTGCATACGGGTCTTCTGGAGAGGCCTTGGCCATCGCCACTGCCCGCTCGGCAAGCACCTTGAGATCGAAGCCCGGATTGGCCGATACGCTGGCGACCCGGCGGCCAACGAAGACGCGCAGGGAGAAATCATCGCTTTCCGAAGCGTCGGTTCCTTCCACCTTGCCAAGGCGCACGGAGACGGAACGGGAGCGGCCCCGGACAACCACGGCATCCGCCTGGTCGGCGCCAGCTTTCAACGCCAAATCGATGAGCGCGGCCGCCCTTGTCTGCAGAACACCGGAATCGATAATATCGGACATGATTAAGCCTTTCATTCCCGCTCCATTTATTGTGCTGTAGGACGGGCATCAAGGGCATATCCTGATTCTTGATAGCCGCCCCCGACCAAATGCCGATTTTCGGGCAAACTCCCGCCCAACCAGACACGCCAGAGCTGCACGACGCGGCTGCGCGCCAGGAAAGAACACGTATGTCGACGACACCCGCCCTTACCTCACAGGCCCTGCTCTTGCTCGGCGGCGCCGTGATTGCCGCGCCGATCTTCAAGAAGCTGGGGCTCGGCACCGTTCTCGGCTATCTGGCCGCAGGCATCATCATCGGCCCCTTGCTGCACCAGATCAGTGATGGCGAGCAGATCCTCGGCTTTGCCGAACTCGGCATCGTGTTTCTGCTCTTCGTCATCGGGCTGGAGCTGAAACCTTCCCGCCTGTGGCAGATGCGGCGCGACATTTTTGGACTTGGCACGGCGCAGGTTGCCGGGACTGGCGCTGTTATCTCTGCAATCATTTTCCTCTCCGGCATGCTGGACTGGAGCGGCAGCATCATCACCGGTTTCGGACTGGCGCTGTCATCGACGGCGTTTGCACTGCAGATCCTCGATGAGAACGGCGATACCAACATGCGGTATGGCCAGCGTGCCTTCTCGGTTCTCCTGCTGCAGGATCTGGCGATCGTGCCACTTCTGGCGCTGATCCCGCTTTTGGCCCTGCAGGCGCCTGAAGATACGACGCCGCCGCTGCAGGACTTCCTCGTCGCCGTCGGTGCGATCCTGGCGATGATCGCCGCAGGCCGCTATCTGCTCAATCCACTGTTTCAGATTATCGCCCGCACCGGTGCGCGCGAGGTCATGATCGCCGCGGCCCTTCTGATCGTTCTTGGTGCGGCGACCATGATGCAGCTTGCCGGCCTCTCCATGGCGATGGGTGCCTTCCTTGCCGGTGTGCTTCTGGCAGAATCCTCCTACCGCCATGAGCTGGAAGCCGATATCGAGCCTTTCCGCGGATTGCTGCTCGCCCTGTTCTTCATGGCCGTCGGGCTATCGCTGGACCTTCCTGTCATCATTGAGAACTATGTGCTGATCCTGATCGCCGTGCCCTTGCTGATGCTGATCAAGGCCGTGGTCGTCTACGCGCTCTGCCGGTTTACCGGTTCCCCTCACAATGACGCGGTGCGCATCGCCCTGCTTCTGCCGCAAGGCGGAGAGTTCGGTTTCGTGCTTTTCACGGCTGCCGCCACTGCCGGCGTGTTTTCCGACAGCTGGGCCTCCCTCTTGATCGCCGTCGTCACACTGTCGATGGCGCTGACGCCTGCGGCTTCCGCCATGGCTGGCTTTCTGATGCAGGATCAGGACGAGGCGACGGAAGAGATGGAGGAAGACTTCGACGGCGCCGGTGCCGATGTGCTGATGATCGGCTTTTCCCGCTTCGGCCAGATCGCCTCGCAGATCCTGCTTGCCGGCGGCCGCGAGGTGACGATCATCGATCATTCCGCCGCCCGCGTCCGGCAGGCCGCGACCTTCGGTTTCCGCATCTATTTCGGCGATGGCACACGGCTGGACGTGCTGCGCGCCGCCGGGATCGAACGTGCCAAAATCATCGCCATTTGCACCCAGAAGCAAGAGATCACCGACCGGATCGTCAACATGGTGCAGGCGGAATATCCGAATGCCCGGATTTTTGCCCGCGCCTATGACCGGCTTCATACCCTGTCGCTCCGGGCACGCGGGGTCGATTACGAGCTGCGCGAGACGTTCGAGTCCGGCCTTGTGTTCGGGCGCAAGACGCTGGAAGGGCTCGGAATCGCCGACAATGAGGCGCAGGAAATCATGAACGATATCCGCCGGCGCGACGAAGCACGGCTTGCGGTGCAGGAGGCGGAAGGCATCAGCGCCGGCCGTGACATGCTGCATTTCGAACCTGTGAAGCCGGAACCGCTGATCAAGCCCCGGCGCGAAACGGCCCCTGCATTGGCGGCCGACGACGATATGCTGCCGTCTGGTCCCACCACCACGGCAAAGCCGGCGAACGATGTTCTTGCCGGAGCCGATTGATCCGGCTCACCCCCGGATCCTGGCGCTGAAGGCGGTATCGAGCGCTGCCTTCAGCTGATCCTTGACACCCGCAGTTGCCGTCAGCACGTCCTGGGCTTTCAGGAAATCCATCACCCGGAAGCGGTTGACCTCCGGGCGCAGCAATATATCCGGCGGGTGCGCCTTCATCTTCATGGCGATGATCGACTGCATCATCAGCTGGCTGGCGCCGAACAGGCTGTCGATCCGGCTCGGCATGGTTTCGCCATCGCCATCCGGACCACCGACGACATCGACGCCGATGACGATATCGGCCAGACCCGCCAGATGATCGAACGGAACCGGATTGCAGATGCCGCCGTCGATCATCACGCGGCCATCGATGCGGACCGGCATGAACATTGCGGGTATGGCAGCCGATGCAGCCAGCGCCTGATGAAGATCGCCGCTTCGGCAAATCTGCTCGGCCTGTCCGTAATAATCGGTGACGGTGATCTGCAGCGGGATGCTAAGACCGGCAAAATCCTTGGGGATGGCTTCCGGCAGGAACGCCGGCAGGATCCGCTCGAGATTGAACTGCCCGACGCGAAAACCGCCGGCGACGGCCTGCGTGAAACTTGCCGGACGCAGGCTCCACAGCCGGTTGACGATCTCCTTGCGCCGGCCGACGGTTGCCAGCGTATGCTCGCGGATATCGGCGCCGGTGAGGCCCGCAGCCATGCCCGCGCCCATGATCGCACCGATCGATGAGCCGGCGATCAAGACGGGGCGAATGCCCAGTTCGTCCAGCGCTTCTATGACGTGAATATGGGCAAGCCCGCGCGCGCCGCCGCCGCCAAAGGCGATGGCGACGGTCGGATCCGACGTCTTTTTCGATGTTTCGAAGCCTTGCGTCATGCTCAGCGTCTTTCCGGTATCACGCGGCGCGGTAACGGTAGAAATGCATCTTGGTATCGCCGAACAGGCGGTCGTCGATGAAGTCGAAACCATCCTGCAGCACGGGATGCACATCGGCACGCTCTTCGAGAACGGCAAGCGCGCCCGGCACAAGCCAGCCGCCACCAGCTGCCGAAGCAAGCGCCTTTTCCCCAAGGCCCTTGCCATAGGGCGGGTCGGCAAAGAGGAAATGGAACGGCTCGACGGTGCCGGCCAGCCCGAGATCGGTCGCATCGCGGCGGAAGACACGCGCCCGGCCGGTCAGGCCGAGTGCTTCGATATTGGTGCGCAGCAAGCCCCTGCCCTCAGCGCCCATTTCAACGAACAGCGCCTGGCGGCATCCGCGCGACAGAGCTTCAAGCCCCACCGCGCCGGTACCGGCAAACAGATCGAGGACGCGCGCGCCCTGAAGCGCTTCCGGATAGGAATGGCTCAGGATATTGAACAGGCTTTCGCGCGTCCGGTCCGTGGTCGGCCGGATGTCGTTGGAGTTGGGCGTTGCGAGCCCGCGCCCGCGAAACTCGCCACCGACGATCCGCACCGGCGCTTAGTTCCCGCGTCCGCGCGGCTTGCCGCCACCGGCCGGGCGTCCGCCCGCAGGCTTTCCACCGCCGCCACCGGGCTTGCGGGGACCACCGGTTTTCGCGCCAAACGGCGTTGCACCACCCGGCTTGCCGCCAAACGATTTTCCACCGGCAGGCCGGTCGCCCGAAGGCTTGCCACCGAAGGGACGGTCACCGTCGCGGCGTGGCGGACGATCACCGAAATCACGCGGCTTGCGGTCGCCATCCTCACGCGAGAACGACTTTTCACCAAACGGCTTGCGGGGACGGTCGCCTTGCGGCCGATCTCCCTGGGGTCTGTCTCCGGCAGGCCGGTCGCTTCTTGGTCGGTCTGAGAACGAGCGGGCGCCTTCGGCACGCGGCTTGCGATCACCGAACGGCTTGTCGCCATCGCGGCGCGGCGGACGATCGCCCTGGGGACGGGCACCCTGCGGACGATCCCCACGTGGAGCGCGGTCGCCAAAACTGCGGGCACCACGATCGTCGCCGCCGGAACGCTTGCGGTCGCCACCACGGCCCTCGTCGCGGCTCGGTTCTTCCGTTGCGCGGATCCAGTCCTTGTCGTCGTCGTCACGGGTGACGATCACGCGCGGGCCGCGATCGGGGCGGTCGTAGACGCTCGCCTTCTTCCGGTCCGGATCGAACTTCCGGTTGGACTTCGTCGCCAGACCATCCTTGGTCTTGCCATAGCGCTTAACCGCCGGTGCGCCTTCCGGACGCTCGCGGCGCACGGGCTTTTCAGCAGCCTCAGTGCCTTGCGCATCCTTCGGCTTCTTTTCCGGCAGAGGCCGGGCGCCGGGCGCCATCCAGACATTGGCCTTGCGGGCCCGGAAGCCCGGTTCGCGCTTGGGGCCGTCAAATTTCGCATCGGGCGCGTCGCGTCCGCCACGGTCATTGCGCTCGGGCCGGGAGCCGCCACGGTCGTCGCGCCGTGTCGTATCAAGGCGCGACAGGGCACGCTCGCGCTTGTCGCCGGCCTTTTCCTTGAACGCACCGCGCTCACGGGCTTCCGGCTTTCCAGCCGCCCATTCGTTCTTCTGCGGCTTTTCGTCTTCGGCGGCTGCGGCATCGAAGATCGGCGCATCGAAATTCGCCTTGGCGTCCTCGATCAGGCGCGGGCCGAGCTGGTCGCGCAGCGTGCGGCCGCGGATTTCCTGGGCCTGGCCTTCCGGCAGTTCGCCGAGCTGGAACGGACCGTAGGAAATGCGGATCAGCCGGTTCACGTCGAGGCCGAGCGCGCCCATGACGTTCTTGATTTCGCGGTTCTTGCCTTCGCGCAGGCCCATGGTGATCCAGACGTTGGAACCCTGGACCTTGTCGAGCGTCGCGTCGATGGCGCCATAAAGCACGCCATCGACGGCGATACCGTCCTTCAGCTTGTCAAGGGCCGCCTGATCGATGGTGCCGTGGGCGCGGACGCGGTAGCGGCGCAGCCAGCCGGTGGCAGGCAGTTCGAGCACGCGGGCCAGACCGCCGTCATTGGTGAGCAGCAGCAGGCCTTCGGTGTTGATGTCGAGGCGGCCGATGGAGAGCACACGCGGCAGATCTTCCGGCAGGTTGTCGAAAACGGTCGGGCGGCCTTCCGGATCGGAATTGGTGGTCACCAGGCCGGACGGCTTGTGATAGAGCCAGAGGCGTGTGCGCTCGATGCCGCGGATCGGCTGGCCGTCCACTTCGATGTGATCGGCGAGCGTCGCATTGACGACCGGGCTGTCGAGCAGCTTGCCGTTGAGCGAGACGCGGCCTTCCATGATCATGCGCTCGATATCGCGGCGCGAGGCGACGCCTGCGCGCGCCATGATCTTGGAAATGCGCTGCGGCACATCGGCGCCGACGGTTTCCGCTGCTGCCGGCCGTGGCTTGCGCGGCTTTTCGGCGTCTGTGCTATCAACGGCCGAATGATCGGCAGCGGTCTTGCGCGCGCCGGTATAGGGCTTCTTGTCGGACCGTACGGGTTTGCCGCCAGGCCGCTGGGGCTTGTCTTTGAATGTCATTTGTGTTGCCTGCCTTTTGGGCTGTCCTATCAGGTCACAGCCCTTGGGTTAAGAGAAATTATCGCGGGTCTCAACGATGGCTGAAACGAGCCGGTTTATGGATTTGGCCTTGGAAGAAGCCAGAATGGCGGCCGCCCGCGGCGAAGTACCGGTGGGCGCCGTGCTTGTCGTCAACGGCGCAGTCATCGCCAGCGCCGGAAACCGCACGCGCGAACTCAACGATGTGACCGCGCATGCCGAAATCGAAGTGATCCGTGCCGGAGCAGGCGCCATCGGGGCAGAGCGGCTGAACGGTGCCGATCTCTACGTGACGCTGGAACCCTGCACCATGTGCGCGGCAGCCATCTCGTTTGCCCGCCTGCGCCGGCTCTATTATGGCGCCGAAGACCCGAAAGGCGGAGGCGTCGATAACGGGGTGCGCTTTTTCAGCCAGCCAACCTGCCATCACGCGCCCGATGTCTATTCCGGCCTTTCCGGTCAGAGTGCGGCAGACATCCTCAAGGAATTCTTTGCCGGGCGACGCTGAGCGTCCAGGCCGAAAATCCTAGCCGGCGGCAAAGCTTTCGAGTGCCGCACCGGACAGACGATACCGCGTCCATTCCGACAGAGGCTCAGCACCGATGGCCTCATAGGCCTTGATCGCCGGCTCGTTCCAGTCAAGCACACTCCACTCGAACCGTCCGCAGCCCTTCTCGACGGCGATCCGCGCCAGATAGCGCAGCATCGTGCGCCCGGCGCCCGTTCCGCGTTGATCCGGCGTGATATAGAGATCTTCGAGACAAAGCCCGTTGCGCGCCAGCCATGTGGAATAGCTGAAGAACCAGACGGCGAAACCAACGGCAACACCATCGCGCTCGCATATCGCCGCATGGGAAACGGACCCTGAGCCAAACAGGGATTCGGTGACCGACTGAACCGTCGCCTCAACCTCGTGACCGGCCTTCTCGTAGATGGCCAGTTCGGTGATGAAACGCAGGATCGTGCCTGCATCGTCAGGTGTGGCTTTGCGGATCTTGAACATGCCGGATCAGAAAATCTGGTACCATTTCTTGCCGCTGCCCTTGACCGCGGCTTCCTTCTTGCGGCGGCGTTCCTTGACCTGTTCCGGCTCGCCCAGATCCGCCGTCGCCTCTTCCGGCAGCTTGCGGTATTCGAGCGGCGGATCGCTGAGGAACCGGCGCTTGTCGGCATAGGCGCCCATCTGGATCTTGCGGGCTTCGCGGTAAGCTTCGGTCTGTTCGCTCTTGGTCAGCTTGCGGCCATTGGCGCTGGCCTTGGCCAGCGGCGAGACGTAGCCCGGATTATCGGCATTGGCGTCGGCCTCTTCGCGCAGCCGCTGGCGCGTGTCTTCCGGCGATTCGACCCACTGCGGGTTATCTTTCGTGGCAAGGTTCTGCTGCGGCTGAACCAGCTGCGCGGTTTCGCTCGAAGGCGGCAGCACAAGGCCCGGACGCGGCTGATACTTGACGTTGTTGGGCTTGGCCGCCCCGAGGCTGACGGAACTGCCGAGGTCGTCCATCAGATGCTCGCCGGCGGTCTTGTCCGTCCCGTAGGTCGGGCCACCGATGCAGCCGGTCAGAACGAAGCTGCCAGCCACAACGGCAAACAGGCCAGCATACACTCGAAACTCTCGCGTCATTCCCATGAAAACCCTTCCAGCGGCGCCGGCACGAACGATATTGGAGCGGCATTGCTGCGCCCATGACGGATAAATCCGCCAAATTTCAGGCAGGTGTACCGGATGAGCCGCAATTACGCAATTCACCCGGTAAACAATCCCTTAAGAAGCGTAGCCGAGTTCGCGCAGCGCCAGAGCATCGCGGGCCGATACGTCGGGGAATGCGGCATCGGAGCCGACATCGGCCGTGATACGCCAGGACCGGGCGCACTTGACGCCTTCAGCCAGCGCCGGCTCGACGCTGACCGAGGCAACGTCGTCCAGCTTGAAGGCTTGCGCCGGGCCCGCATCGGCAACGATCGTCACCGCCGAGGTGATGCAGATTTCCGCCAGATCCTCGCCGTCGATTGCCGCCAACAGATCGGCATCGCCGACATGAACGACAGGGGCAGCCTCAAGCGAAGAGCCGATCCGCTTGTCGCGGCGCTCGACTTCCAGCGCGCCGGTGACGACCTTGCGCACCGTGCGGATCTTCTTCCACTTCTCGGCCAGAGCCTCGTCGCGCCACTCAGCCGGTACAACCGGGAACTGTTCCAGATGCACGGAAACGGCGGAAGGATCACGCGACAGCCAGGCCTCTTCCGCGGTGAACGGCAGGACCGGGGCAAGCCAGGTGACGAGGCAATCGAACAGCTTGCGGATGACCACGAGGCTCGCACGGCGGCGCGGGCTCGACGGCGCGTCGCAATAAAGCGCGTCCTTGCGGATGTCGAAATAGAAAGCCGACAGCTCGATATTGGAGAAGTCGATGAGAGCGCGGGCGATGCGCTTGAAATCGAAGGCGTCGTAGCCTTCGCGCACCAGCTGGTCGAGTTCCGAGAGACGGTGCAACATCAGGCGCTCGAGTTCCGGCATATCGGCAAAGGCGATGTCTTCACCCTTGTCATGCGCCAGCGTGCCGAGCATCCAGCGGATGGTGTTGCGCAGCTTGCGGTAGCTATCGATATTGGTCTGGATGATCGCCTTGCCGAGACGCTGGTCTTCCCAGTAATCGGTGGTGGCGACCCAGAGGCGCAGGATATCGGCGCCCGATTCCTTCATGACGTCCTGCGGGGCAACGACATTGCCCTTGGACTTCGACTGCTTCTCACCCTTCTCGTCCATCGTGAACCCGTGGGTGACGACGGCATTATATGGCGCGCGGCCGCGCGTCGCGCAGCTTTCGAGCAGAGACGAATGGAACCAGCCACGATGCTGGTCAGAGCCTTCGAGATAGACATCGGCCGGCCATTTCAGGTCTGGGCGGTCTTCCAGCGTGAAGGTATGGGTGCAGCCACTGTCAAACCAGACATCGAGGATATCCATGACCTGTACCCACTTGGCATGGTCGTGATCATTGCCCAGGAACCGGTCCTTGGCGCCTTCCGCGAACCAGGCGTCCGCGCCTTCGGCCTCGAAGGCCTCGATGATGCGGGCGTTGACGGCCTCATCCACCAGCACGTCGCCGTGCACGTCGGCAAAGACGGCGATCGGCACGCCCCAGGCGCGCTGACGCGAAAGAACCCAGTCCGGACGGTTTTCGATCATGGCGCGCAGGCGGTTCTGGCCGGCAGCGGGCACGAAGCGGGTGTTGTCGATGGCCGAAAGCGCCCGCGAGCGCAGCGTCGTGCCGTCGGCGAGGTCCTTGTCCATGTAGACGAACCATTGCGGCGTGTTGCGGAAGATGATCGGCTTCTTCGAGCGCCACGAATGCGGATAGCTGTGCTTCAGGCGTCCACGGGCAAACAGGTTCTTCGCCTCGATCAGCGCCTTCATCACGAGTTCGTTGGCATTGCCCTTCTTGCCGTTGTCATCCATGACGCGGGCGGCACCGCCTTCGCGATCCGGGCCGAAGCCGGGCGCATCGGCCGTGTAGAAACCGGCGTCATCGACGGTGAACGGGATTTTTGACGAGATGCCGCGTGCCTCGAGAGCCCGGGCGTTGTCCATCCAGGCCTCAAAGTCATCGGCGCCGTGGCCGGGAGCGGTGTGAACGAAGCCGGTGCCGGCATCGTCGGTGACGTGATCGCCGGCAAGGAGCGGGACATCGAAATCGTAGCCAAGTTCATAGAGTGGATGCAGGCAAGTGATCCCCGCCAACTCCTCTGACGTCACCTCACGAACCAGCTCCAAGGTCACCTTCGCCTTCGCCGCGCATTCGTTCGCTAGGCGCGTTGCGAAGATTAACTTCTCACCGGGCTGAGGTCCGAACTCATTCTCTGCGGTCGTGACTTCGTACAGACCGTAAGGATAGCGCGATGAATACGTGATCGCTCGGTTGCCGGGGATTGTCCAAGGGGTTGTGGTCCAGATGACCACGGACGCTTGAGTCAAGCTCTCGGGTTTCGCGACAACGATCATCTGTCCGGTTTCTTCACCGGTTTCCTTGTCGACCACGCGGGTGACGATATCTCCACCGGAGTATTTAACAGGAAACTTCACCCAGATCGCATCGCTCTCGACATCGGCATATTCGACCTCGGCTTCCGCCAGCGCCGTGCGTTCGACCACCGACCACATGATCGGCTTGGAGCCGCGATAGAGCTGGCCGGACTTGGCGATTTTCAACAATTCGCCGGCGATGCGGGCTTCGGCGTGGAAGGCCATCGTCGTGTAGGGATTGTCGAAATCGCCCTCGATGCCCAAGCGCTTGAACTCTTCCGACTGGATCTTGATCCAGCTGGCGGCAAAATCGCGGCACTCCTTTCGGAACTCGTTGACCGGAACTTCGTCCTTGTTTTTGCCCTTGGCGCGATAGGCTTCCTCGATCTTCCATTCGATCGGCAGGCCATGGCAATCCCAGCCCGGAACATAGTTGGAGTCGTAGCCGCGCATCTGGAACGAGCGGGTGATGATGTCCTTCAGGATCTTGTTCAGCGCATGGCCGATATGGATGTTGCCGTTGGCATAGGGCGGGCCGTCATGCAGCACGAATTTTTCGCGGCCGGCGGCGGAGGCGCGGAGCTTCTTGTAGAGGCCCATCTGCTGCCAGCGGGCGACGGTCTCGGGCTCCTTCTGCGGCAGGCCGGCGCGCATCGGGAATTCGGTTTCCGGCAGATAGAGGGTCTTGGAATAATCGAGCTTTTCAGCGGTATCGGTCATGGTTTCAGCAATCATATCTGGGCGCGTGTCGCCGCGCATGCGAACGGGATATCATAAGGGAAACGGTGGCGCTCAGGTCGAACGCCGAAAACCCGGACCTTCCGGCGGCAATCAGAGCGCTCAGAAGGCCGGGCCAATAATTCGCTGATCACGTATCAATCGACGATATCGGGTCATGGTGGCCGGTTGTTTAAGCGGTTTTTACGCGAAAAGGAAGATGACAACGGCAAAGTTTCAAAGAACGATGTGCCGCCTGACGATGGAATGAGGATTTAGGCGCATTATATGATATTGGAGCCGGTAGCGAATTAGCGATGGCACGTTCGATGCGGGAGCAGCATATGGTCAAGCGGACATTTTTTGTGAAGGCGGTTTGGGACCCGGAAGCGAAGGTCTTTTATTCGGAAAGCGACATCGAAGGTTTTCATATCGAAGCAGATACGGTCGATGAATTCGAAGAGATCATTTTCGACACCGCGATAGACCTGATCGTCGCCAACCACATGACTCCGCCCGACCTTGCCAGCACCCCATTGCGTGACCTCATTCCCGCCATTCTCTGGCAAAGACCAGAGGTTCCGGTGGCGGCATAATGGTTCAAGGATACTACAGGATTGTCTGCGATATCCTTGTTGCTCTCGGCTATGAATATTTGACAAATGCCAAAGGGTCACATGAAAAATGGCAATCGCGCGCAACCGGAAAAATGGTGCTCGTTCCGCGAAATTTGAAAAGCCGTCATACTGCGAACGCCATTCTCAAGACGGCAGGTTCTGACCGGAAACTTTGATCTGGCTTCCACGGAAACAAGCCTGCATATCTCAACAGGCCCGTTGCAATTTCTCAATCCTTCGGATTTGCCACCATCACCGCGCGCAGCGCATCATTGATGCGGTCCTGCCAGCCGGGGCCGTCGTCCTGGAAATAGTGGAGCACGGCGCTGTCGAGTTTGATCGACACGAGTTCCCTGGTTTCCGGCAGAGCGCGCTTCTCGACCGCGGGTGCCGCCTGCTTCTTGACCGGTTTGAACAAGGCTTCGGCGGCATCCATGGCGCTGACGGGCCGGCGGGGCGTGGTGGCCATTGGGATCATCCTTTAGGGGTTTGCATCCACTCAGAATGCGATTTTGCTGTCGATCATACTGAGCGGCTTGACGCCGGAGAGCAAGGCGCGGGCTTCCGCATCGTCCTGCTTCATCTGCACCACCAGCGGATCGAGCCCGTCGAATTTCAGTTCGTCGCGCAGATGGCCGAAGAAGGAGACGGAACAGACTTCGCCGTAGAGATCGCCGGAAAAATCGAAGACGAAGGTTTCGAGCAGGGCAATGCCGTCGCTATCGACCGTCGGGCGCTTGCCGAAGCTGGCGACGCCATCATGGATGCTGCCATCGGCACGGCGGAAGCGGACGGCGTAGATGCCGTTCCTGAGTTCGACTTCCGGCGGAAGCTGCATGTTGGCGGTGGGATAGCCCAGCGTGCGGCCGAGCTTCTTGCCATCGATCACTTCGGCTTCCACCGTGTAGCGGTAACCGAGCAGCCCGGCGGCCTCAGACACGTCGCCCTCGCCCAATAGTCCGCGAATATGGCTGGAGGAGATCACCGAGGCGTTCTCATCGCGAAACGCATCGACCAACGTGACGCCAAAGCCGTTTTCGCCACCGGCGGCCATCAGGAAAGCCGGGCCGCCTTCCCTGCCCTTGCCGAAATGGAAATCGAAGCCGGTGACCACATGGCTGGCATGCAGCCAGTCCATCAGGATGGAGCGGATGAAGTCGGAGGCGGAAAGCTGAGAAAACGTGCGGTCGAACGGATATTCGATGACGGCGGAGAAACTCATGCCCTCGAGGATGCGCGCCTTCAGCGGCGCCGGCGTCAGGCGGAACACCGGGTGGTCCGGACGAAAGACGCTGCGCGGGTGCGGCTCGAAGGTGAGCACAAGGGCCGGAACGCCGCGCGCTTGTGCTTCTTCCAGTGCCCGGTTCAAGACCGATTGATGGCCGCGATGCACGCCATCGAAATTGCCGATAGCGATGACCCCGCCGCGCAGGGCTTCCGGGAGGGGTTCGCGGGTCTCGTTGCGATGAAAAACCGTCATGTCCGTTAGCCAGTCATCTCTTATGCAGGTCGATCACGCCGGATCCGTTACGCCAGTCTCGGCATCCACCATTTCGGCGTGGCACCCTCGTTTTTCAGGAATGCCGTCAGCTTGGCCTCATCGGTCTTTTCGGCCGTCATGTATTCGGCCGCATGAATGCCAGCGCTGATATAAAGCACGTCGAGGCCAAAATCCTGCGCGCCCTTGACATCCGTCGGCATGCCGTCGCCGACCGCGATCACCCGCGACAGATCGAGCCCGCCGCGCACGGCCTTGGCTTCCGTCAGGGACGCGCGATAGATCGGCACATAGGGCTTGCCGGAAATCCGGGTTTCGCCGCCAAGCTCCTCATAGACCTTGGCGATGGCGCCGGCGCAGGGAATAAGCTTGTGGCCGCGCTCGACCACCAGATCCGGATTGGCGCAGATGAACGGCACCTTGCGCTTGGCGAGGCTGGAAAGCGTAGCGCGATAATCTTCGGCAGTCTCGGTTTCGTCGTCGAAGAAACCGGCGCAGACGACGATCTCGGCTTCCTCGGAAGACACCATGCTGACGCCCAGACCTTCGAGCAGCGGCAAATCCTTTTCCGCCCCGATGAAATAGATCTTCTTCGGGCCGGCCGAGATCAGCGCGCGGGTGACGTCGCCGGACGTGACGATGCGGTCATAGGCACTATCCGGCACGCCAAGGTCGCGGATCTGGACAATGACGCCGGGATGCGGGCGGGGCGAGTTGGTGATCAGAACAACGGTCAGACCCTTGGCGCGCGCTTCGGTCAGCGCCTCGCAGGCCCCCTTGAACGCCTCGACGCCATTGTGCAGCACGCCCCAGACATCGCAGAGCACTACATCATAGCGGCTGGCAATGTCGCGAAAACTGTTGATCCGAACGGCCATGCTGGCTTCCCGCAGAAAGATTGATCGGGCTGACATCGCAGGCAGGCGGTGAAAACACAAGTCTCCATCCGGAAAATGGCGGCTGAATTCCAAGGTTTCCGGCGCGAAACGGAATGGAACCGCTAAAATCCGCGGATCATCCAACCGGCAACAGCGCAGATCGCCAGCGTCGTCACAATGCCGCGCTTGAAGAAAAACAGCAGCACGGCCGCCAGAAGCGCCAGACAGAAAGCCGGCAACTGGAATGTCGGCCAGACGGGAAGCGGCATGGAAACCGGCCCCGCCGAAAAGCGGCTTACCTCTGAAAAGAGAACGTGCAGGCCGAACCAGACGGCCAGATTGAGGATGACGCCGGTGACGGCTGCCGAGATTGCCGCAAGCGCGCCCGACAGCGCCCTGTTGTTGCGCAGTGCCTCGACATAGGGCGCGCCGAGAAAGATCCACAGGAAACACGGCACGAAGGTCACCCATGTGGCAAGCGTCGCGCCGAGCAGGCCGGACACAAGCGGATCAAGCCCGAGCGGCGCGCGAAAGGCTGCCATGAAGCCGACAAAGGACAGCACCAGTACCAGCGGCCCCGGCGTGGTTTCTGCCAGCGCCAGGCCATCCAGCATCTCGCCGGGCTTGAGCCAATGATAGGTCTCGACCGCCTGCTGCGCGACATAGGCGAGCACCGCGTAGGCGCCGCCGAAGGTGACGACAGCCATCTTCGAAAAGAACAGACCTATGGCGGTATAGACGGTGCCGAACCCGAGCATCACGCCGATGACGATGAACGGCGCGATCCAGAGGACCAGCCAGGTGGCAAGAACCTGAAACGTGCGGCTCCAGCTGGAAGCGCCATCGGGAAAGCCGCTGTCGATGACCGAGGGCCTGTCGGAAAGCGCCTGTTTCGCCGCTGCTGCCATGGCTTTTTCGCTGGTTGCGGGCTGCCGGCGCGTGGCGACGTAGCCTGCGATGCCCGCCGCCAGGATGACAAGCGGGAAAGGCAGATCAAAAAAGAACAGGGCTGCGAAGGCGAGCGTCGCAACGATATAGGCAAAGCGGGTTTTCAGCGCCCGGCGGCCGACGCGAATGACGGCCTCGATGACGATGGCCAGCACCGCCGCCTTCAAACCGAAGAACAGGCCGGATAGCCAATCCGTTTGCTGAAACATCGCATAGGCGGACGACAGTCCGAGGATGACGAAGAACCCAGGCAAGATAAACAGCAGCCCGGCGACGATGCCGCCGCGCGTGCCGTGCAACAGCCAGCCGATATAAGTGGCAAGCTGCTGCGCTTCGGGACCGGGCAGAAGCATGCAGAAATTCAAGGCATGCAGAAACCGGCTCTCGGAGATCCAGCGCCGCTCCTCCACCAGTTCCTTGTGCATCAGCGCGATCTGCCCGGCCGGGCCGCCAAAACTCAAAAGCCCGATCTTCGCCCAGACCCTGGTGGTCTCGGTAAAAGTCGGATGTGGTGGCGGGACCTCAAGCTGCACCGCCTTATTCATCGTCTTTGGCTTTCTTCGCGACATGCGACACCCATTCGTGCTTTTCCTGTGTGGCGTCGCGCGCCCAGCGGTAGAAGGCGTCGTAGAGCGTCATGCCGGCTCCCAGTTGCTCCAGATCGCCGGCAAACATCCGCGAGAGCCCGAGCGAGGCCGCGAGCAGGCCGGAGGCTTCGGGCACCAGATCGAGCCGGTCGGTATCGGCCGCGCGAACGATCAACGCCAGATGCTGAAGTGCTGGAAACGACAGGCCGAACTCCGCGATCATCGTATCGAAGGTGCAGCCCTCGCCACGATGGCTCCAGAAGACCCCCTCCAGATCGAACGGCGTCGCATTGAACCGCTCGGCAACGGCCTCGACTTCGGACGGGGCGACGAACAGAAAGGATGCAGCAGGATCGACGAAGCGGCGGATCAGCCAAGGGCAGGCGATGCGGTCGATCTTGGGGCGGGAGCGCGTTACCCAGACAGAGCCACCGCCGGCATTTCCGCCCGGTATCGCAGCGGCCGGGACAAGCGGTAGTTCCGCAGTCGTCCAGGCTTCAAGCCCCCCTTCCAGGCTTTCCGCCTGGGCGCCGGCGTTTCGAAGCCAGGCGGCAACGCCTTCGCTCAGCTTCTTGCCCTTCTGGCAAACCACCACGACCCAAAGGCCGCGATATTCCGCCGCCCACTGCGGGGCGGAGGCAAAAGGCCGGCGCGTGGATGCAGGAACAAGGAAGGGCAGTGCCGCGAAATCTTCGTCGTCGCGCACGTCAATGACGACCGGTCCTTTTGGAGTTCCGGTCAGACGGGCGAGTTTTTCAACGGAAATGGAATTGTACGATGCCATGATACGTCCCTTTTTATGAAGAGTGGACGCGAAATTCTGGCATTGCGCCTCGTGGGGCGATCGCAGACCCCATGGAGACCGTTAAACAAAAAATAGCAAACCGAGTCAATCAGCGTTTCGATGAAAAATTCGCACTGTCTTCTTCTTGACTCACAAGGAAGCCATCCTTATCTCCAAGCCGCTAGCACTCAAGCAATAGGAGTGCTAACATCCATCCATCGGATCGCAAAGACGATCCGTGAAGTCATTTGATCGAGGGATTAGACAATGACAAGCACCAATTTCCGCCCGCTGCACGACCGCGTCGTCGTACGCCGTATCGAGGCTGAAGCAAAGACCAAGGGCGGCATCATCATTCCGGATACCGCCAAGGAAAAGCCGCAGGAAGGCGAAATCGTCGCTGTCGGCACCGGCACCCGTGACGACAAGGGCGCTCTCATCGCGCTCGACGTCAAGGCCGGCGACCGTATCCTGTTCGGCAAGTGGTCGGGCACCGAAGTCAAGCTCAACGGCGAAGACCTTCTGATCATGAAGGAAGCCGACATCATGGGCGTTATCGGCTGATCCAGCCGGTTTCCACCTTCTCCACTTTCCATAAAACCAATTGGGCACCAGCCCGGGAGTTTTTAACATGGCAGCCAAAGAAATTAAGTTCGGCCGTACCGCGCGCGAAAAGATGCTGCGCGGCGTCGACATCCTCGCAGACGCAGTCAAGGTAACGCTCGGTCCGAAGGGCCGTAACGTCATCATCGACAAGTCCTTCGGCGCACCGCGCATCACCAAGGACGGCGTTTCCGTCGCCAAGGAAATCGAACTCGAAGACAAGTTCGAAAACATGGGCGCGCAGATGGTCCGCGAAGTTGCTTCGAAGACCAACGACATCGCCGGTGACGGCACGACGACTGCGACCGTTCTCGCCCAGGCCATCGTTCGCGAAGGCGGCAAGGCCGTTGCAGCCGGCATGAACCCGATGGACCTGAAGCGCGGCATCGACCTCGCAGTCGCAGCCGTCGTCAAGGACCTCGTTGCCAAGGCCAAGAAGATCAACACTTCGGAAGAAGTGGCCCAGGTCGGCACGATCTCTGCCAACGGCGAAAAGGAAATCGGCCAGTACATCGCTGAAGCGATGCAGAAGGTCGGCAATGAAGGCGTCATCACGGTTGAAGAAGCCAAGACCGCCGACACCGAACTCGAAGTCGTCGAAGGCATGCAGTTCGACCGCGGCTACCTCTCGCCCTACTTCGTGACCAACCCTGAAAAGATGGTTGCCGAACTGGAAGACGCTTACATCCTTCTCCATGAGAAGAAGCTTTCCAACCTGCAGGCCATGCTTCCGGTTCTGGAAGCCGTCGTTCAGACCGGCAAGCCGCTCCTGATCATCTCGGAAGACGTTGAAGGCGAAGCCCTTGCGACTCTCGTCGTCAACAAGCTACGTGGCGGCCTGAAGATCGCTGCTGTCAAGGCTCCGGGCTTCGGCGATCGCCGCAAGGCAATGCTCGAAGACATCGCCATCCTGACCGGTGGCCAGGTCATTTCCGAAGACATCGGCATCAAGCTGGAAAACGTCACGCTCGAAATGCTCGGCCGTGCGAAGAAGGTTTCGATCTCCAAGGAAAACACCACCATCGTTGATGGCGCTGGCAAGAAGGCCGAAATCGAAGGCCGCGTTGCTCAGATCAAGGGCCAGATCGAAGAAACCACATCCGATTACGACCGCGAGAAGCTGCAGGAACGCCTTGCCAAGCTCGCTGGCGGCGTTGCCGTTATCCGCGTCGGCGGTGCGACTGAAATCGAAGTCAAGGAAAAGAAGGACCGCATCGACGACGCGCTGAACGCAACGCGCGCTGCCGTCCAGGAAGGTATCGTCCCAGGCGGTGGTACTGCCCTGCTTCGCGCTTCCGTCGTCCTCGACATCAAGGGCGCCAACGACGATCAGAACGCCGGTATCAACATCATCCGCAAGTCGCTTCAGTCGCTGGTTCGCCAGATCGCTGAAAACGCAGGCGACGAAGGTTCGATCATCGTCGGCAAGATCCTCGAAAGCGACACCGACAACTTCGGCTACAACGCCCAGACCGGCGAATATGGCGACATGATCGCCATGGGTATCGTCGATCCGGTCAAGGTCGTTCGCACGGCTCTGCAGAATGCAGCTTCGGTTGCTTCGCTGCTGATCACGACTGAAGCCATGATTGCTGAAGCCCCGAAGAAGGACTCCGCTGGCGGCGGCATGCCTGACATGGGCGGCATGGGCGGCATGGGCGGCATGATGTAATAAGGCGTTTGCCTTGTTACGAATGACGACCTGAGTGCTTCCGGATCTCCGGAACAAGAAGGGCGGACCGCAAGGTTCGCCCTTTTCCCGTCCAACGGCAGGCGGACGGCCAGGGCGGGAAACAGCCAGCATACGGTTCGCCACCGGGAGTTTGCGAGGCATGTTGTGATTGCACCGGGTGCAATCGCCTGCAATCGGGAATATTTATCTCGGGCCGCAAAATATTTGTCAAAACCCCATTGAAGCGGCAGGAAAAGCAATTATAACAGCGCACCAAGTGAACCACAGATTCACAGGGATCCAAGCCCGGAAGAATTGACGACACACTATATCAATTTTTCCATATTAACTGTTTGCCCAATAACCTTTTGATCCCTGACCACAAAGCCTATAGATTTTCCTCGCATACAATTTGTTTTGTCTTGCCCACACAAGCAGCAAGACCTTGAAGTTGAGCTTTCTATCTGTTGCAGCAAGTTAGGCCCCTGGATTCATTTGAGGCGCCGCACGGCTATGCTGCAAAATAGAAATTGTTTCTTGTGAACCGTGAGCGGGAAGAGACGAATGAATTTCGGACTTTGTGCACAGACCGGGGCCGGCCTTGTTTAAGATTGCAAGAACGGGCGCTTCCCGGACACCCGGAGCAGATTCCTTTGCCATCGGCGAAAGCGGGCAGGAACTGCTCAGCCAGTTCTGTTTTTCCGAAGGCTGGTCCGGAGACCTGTCAAACGGGCTTTTCCGGCTGGGTGAACGCGCCGCGGCCATGCACGGCCTGAATGAGGCCGAATGCGGCCTGCTCAATCTGGTTCGCTGCTACGACACCACCGATCGCAATCACGTGCTGGCGCTTTTCGAGCAGGCAGCGACGACCTCATCGTCTTTCTGTTTTTCGACGACGATCATCCTGGCTTCGGGCCAGAAGCAACCGGTGTTCTGCGTCGGTGAATCCGCAGGGCTGGAACAGCGCTATTCGGGATCGATGCTCGGCGTCTTCTTCTTCCCCCGGTTCCAGCTGGAAACCAAGGGGCGAACGTTCAACCACCATCATCAATAGGAGATGGCTGCCGGCTATGGCAGCAGCGTCTTCAGGTCTGTCTGCGGATCGGCAAGCAGGCTGCGGTCCGGCGTCAGGCCTAGATCAAGCAGCTTCTTGCCGGTGACATAGGCCTTGGCATCGTTGAGCGCATCGACGGCGATCAGCTTGCCCTCCATGAAATACCAGACCGAAATGCTGCCTTCGCGCTGCCCCTTGCGCACCAACGTCTCGTCGTGACCGAGGCCAAAGCCGGCGATCTGCAGTTTGACGTCATATTGATCCGACCAAAACCAGGGCTTTGGCTCATAGGGCGCTTCGCCGCCGGCCAAAAGCGCTGCCACCGCCTCCGCCTGGTCGACGGCGTTCTGGACCGATTCCAGCCGGATGCGCATGTCCTTCCAGGGCAGCAGGGCGCAATCGCCCATGGCATGGATGGCGGGATCCGACGTCCGGCCGAAACAATCGACAACAATGCCGCTGGCAACCTCCAGATCGGCAGCGTGCGCCAGCGCATCATTGGCTGTGACGCCGATACCGACGATCACCAGATCGACCGGGATGCTAGAGCCGTCGGTCAATTCCGCAGCTGTCACCCGGCCATCGGTGCCGACCAGCCGGACAAGGCCGGTGCCCTCGCGGATATCGACGCCGCGCGATGTATGGATGTCCTTGACGAGATAGGAGGTCGCCACCGACGCAACGCGCTGCAGGATGCGGTCGGCCATCTCGATGACGGTCACATCGAGCCCGCTCGAGCGGGCCACCGCCGCCGCTTCCAGGCCGATATAGCCGCCGCCGATGATAAGGGCGTGCTTGCCGGGTATCATTTCCTCGGCAAGGCGGTCGGCATCGGTGAAATCGCGCACCACGAACACACCGTCGAGATCACCGCCGACGCTGGCCGGCAATTTGCGCGGGGTCGCGCCGGTGGCGAGCGCCAGCATGTCGTACTCAAGCGTCGAGCCGTCGCTGAGCGTGACCGTCTTTGCAGACCGGTCGATCGCCGTGACCGCAGTTGACAGGCGGATATCGATATTGTGCTCGCCGTACCAGCTTTCCGGCCGGTACAGCAGCCGGTCGAGATCCATTTCGCGCAGCAGGTATTTCTTCGAGAGAGGCGGCCGCTGATAAGGGTGGCTGGCTTCCGCCGCAACCATCGTGATCGGCCGCTCGTCCTTTAAGGCCCGCAGCTTAGCCACCAACGCAAAAGCGGCCTGACCGCCGCCCACAACAACTAACCTGCCTGTCACGTGTGTCCACCCGTCGAGAATGCTTCTTTTCCTCAGACGTAGCCTGTCCGCCCAAGTGCCGTCAACATGAGCGCCGTCAACTCGGACGGACAATGCGGAGGCGCGCTCAGTCGCGCCTGGGGATTTCCATGCCCTTCTGGGCGGCCGAACGGGCAAGGGCGCGATCGGCCCAGGCCATGACATTCGGGAAGCTCGCATAGTCCAGCACGTCGGCACCGCCATAGAATTTTCGGGCGCCCTCGATCCAGGGATAGGTGGCGATATCGGCGATGGTATATTGATCGCCCATCAGCCACTCGCGGCCTTCGAGCCGCGCTTCCAGGACGCTCAGAAGCCGCTTGGCCTCGTCACGATAGCGCTCCATCGGATAGGAATTGTTGGCGACCTTATCGGCGGCGAATTTGAAGAAATGGCCGAACTGGCCAAACATCGGCCCGACGCCGCCCATCTGGAACATCACCCAGGCGAGCGTCTCGTAGCGCCCGGCCGCATCCGTGGGGAGAAGCTTGCCGGTCTTTTCAGCGAGATAGACGAGGATGGCGCCCGATTCGAACAGCCCGATCGGCTTTCCATCAGGCCCATTGGGGTCGATGATCGCCGGGATGCGGCCATTCGGATTGAGCGAGAGGAATTCCGGGGTCTTCTGATCGTTGGTACCGAAGGAAACCAGGTGCGGCTCATAGGGCAGACCGAGTTCTTCAAGCGCGATCGAGACCTTCACGCCATTCGGCGTCGGCAGCGAATAGAGCTGGATGATATCGGGATTTTTGGCGGGCCAGCGGGTGGTGATCGGAAAAGCACTGAGGTCGGCCATAAGGAACTCCTTGGGGTTGGAGTTCGAATGTAAGACAGCCGTGACCAGATTGTCAGGGTGGCGAACAGAATTTTGAGTGGCTGTATCACTGACAGCCGGATCAGGCGGCAGCCCCCTGCACCGCCGCGATGATCTTCGCCACCAGCGGATCATCCGCATGCCCGGCCTTACGCGCCCGCACCAGACAGGCCTGCGACCGCAGCATGATGCCATCCGACAGGATTTTCAGGTGGTTGGCCTTCAGCGTCGATCCGGTCGTCGTGATATCGACGATGATATCGGCCGAACCGGAGGCAGGCGCGCCTTCCGTGGCCCCTAAGCTTTCGACGATGCGGTAGAGCTGGATGCCGTGCTGGGCGGAGAAGAACTGCTGGGTCAGCCGCCAGTATTTGGTGGCGATCGCCAGCCGGCGGCCATGACGTGCGCGAAAATCGGCGGCGACGTCGCCGAGGTCGGCCATGGTATCGACATCGAGCCAGATTTCCGGCACCGCCACGACGACATCGGCGTGACCGAAGCCGAGCCGGGCGCAGAATTCGACGCGGGCATCGGCTTCGGAAAGCCCCTCGCGGATCAAGTCTTCACCGGTGACGCCGAAATCGATCGAGCCCAAGCCGATCTCGCGGGAGATTTCCGACGCCGAGAGGAAGGCGATCTCGATATCGTCAAGGCCTTCGACACGGCCGCGATAGGAGCGTTCATTGCCGACCGCGACGATTTTCAGGCCCGCTTTTTCGAAGATGGCCGAGGCATCGTCCTTCATCCGGCCCTTGGAGGGCAGCGCGATGGTGATGGTCATTGGGCGGCCTCCCCCTTTTGTCCCTTTGGCCCTTGTGGCTTGGCCAGCGCCTGCTCCATCCGGTCGAGCCAGAGCGCGAAGCCAACGGCCGGGATGCGTTCCTTTGCGCCGAGCAGCGTCATCAGCCGGTCGAAGCGGCCGCCACCGGCGAGAACCGCCAAGGATCCCTCGATGACGACCTCGAAGACCATGCCGGTATAATAGTCCAGCGGACGGCCGAAGGCGGCGCGGTAGGTGAGCGCCTTGGCATCAACACCGGCTTTGCCAAGCGCGGCAACGCGCGCGTCAAAACGCGACAGGGCACCATCGAGCGTCAGTCCGGATTTTTCCGCAAACGCGAAGAGCGCAGCAGGCGCGTCGGCAAGCGGCATGTTCAGGGACAGGAATTCGCGCAGGACGGCAAGCGTGCGGCCATCCAGGGCGGTTTTTTCCAGCGCCCGTTTTTCCTTCAGCCGGGCTGCGATTTCCTTCGGGCTGCGGCTGGCATTGGTGGAATAGCCGGTCGCTTCCATCGTCTCGTCGAGATGGGCGATCAGCGTGGCATCGTCGCCCGACGCCAGCAGCGCCTCGATCTCGGGGCTAAGCCCCGTCACCGGCTGCGGGCTCGACAGCCGCGTCAACAGGGCGTCTATCTGGGTCGAATTGCCGAAGGCATGGATCAGGCGTTTCTGCCAGCCGGCGGGCAGGCCGCAGGCGGCGACCACGGCTTCGAACACCGATTGATCGCCGAGCGTCACGTTGAGCTTCCGGCCCGGCAGGCGCGCGGAAAGGATCGCGATGGCATCACCGATGGCACGGGCGTCGGCGCCCGCCACATCGGTCTCGCCCAGATCCTCGATACCGGCCTGATAGAATTCATTGGCCCCTTCCCGCCGCTGGCGAAAAATTTCGCCGAGATAGGAATAACGCTGCGGCGTGCCGGTGGCGGTCTCGATATGGCGCAGGCAGACGGGAATGGTGAATTCCGGGCGCAGGCACAGGCTCTTGCCGGTCTCGCTCTCGGTCATGAAGATGCGGCGGCGCAGATCCTCGCCGGCCATGTCGAGGAACGGCTCGGCCGGCTGGATCACCGGCGTATCGACACGCAGTGTTCCCAACCGCTCGAAATCGGCCAGCAGATCAGCGGCAAAGACTGGGAGATTGATCAGGGGCATGAACCGGCAGTTATCCTTCAAGGCGCCAAAGGTTGGATCAGCTCGATGCGGTTGCCGAACGGATCATGGACATAGACCCGCTCATATCCTTCAAGCGGCTCATCTTCAACAACCCGGCAGCCCGCAGCCTTGAGGTTTTTCGCCAAAGCCGCGATGTCATCGACCAGAAAGGCCGGATGCGCCTTGAGCGCCGGGCGAAAATCCGCCTCGACGCCGAGATGCACCTTCAGCATTTCCGCCTCGAACCAGCAGCCGCCACGCTTCGCCAGATTGGCAGGTTTTGGCCGTTCTGGCATGCCGAGCAGACCGGAATAAAAGGCGCGGGCCTGATCTTCGCCGCCCACCGGCATGGCGAGTTGGATGTGGTGGATGGAGAGGAGCGCTACCATGGGCGATCGTTTCCCGGAAGGGCGCCGCAGATGCCCTCTTCTCCCCAACGGGGAGAAGTGCCGAGCGAATGCGAGGCGATGAGGGGGCGGTTCGGCATGCTCAGAAGCTGTGGCTCCCCCTCATCCGGCGCTTCGCGCCACCTTCTCCCCACTGGGGAGAAGAGGGAGACCACAGCCAGCTCCGAAGTTGGAACCACTCTCCACAAGTTCAAACGTCCTTGTTGGCCCGCGCCCGGTCTTCCGCCTGCGCCGCCAGCATTTCGCGCACCTTGGCCACGAGATCCGCTTCCGGCACCGAGACCTGCGCGACGCGGGCTTCGCGCCATGCCACGTTGTCCTCGATCTCGCCAGAGAGACGCTTGCCCTCGATCAGGTCCTTGATCTGGACAACCCCTTGCGCGCGTTCGTCGCCGCCCTGGATGATGGCGAGCGGCGAGCCGCGGCGATCGGCATATTTCAGCTGGTCGCCAAAGTTCTTCTTGTTGCCCTGGTACATTTCGGCGCGGATGCCGGCATGGCGGAGCGCTTGCGTGAACTGCTGATACTTGCCGAGGCTTGTCGTATCGCGGTCCATGACGCAGACGACGACCGGGGCGATCACCTCATCCTGCCCGAGCTTGCCAAGGTTCTTCAGCGCCGTCATCAGGCGCGAGACACCGATCGAGAAGCCCGTCGCCGGCACCGGCTGACCCATGAAGCGCGAGACGAGGCCATCGTAACGGCCACCGCCGCCGACCGAGCCGAAAACGACCTTTTCGCCCTTTTCGTTGGTAACGGCAAAAGTGAGTTCGGCTTCGAAGACGGGGCCGGTGTAATATTCGAGGCCGCGGACGACTGAGGGGTCGATTTGAATTCGCGCACGATCATAGCCTGCTGCTGCGGTCAACTTAGCGATTATCCGCAGCTCTTCAACGCCTTCGGAAAAACGAGGGTTATCATTTGAAAATGACTTAGCAAAACCTTCCACAACTTCTTCGTTGGTCGACCTCGTATTCACCTCCACCTTCGAGTCATCGGAGCCATCGACCGACGTATATTGTATCGACTTCCAACTTAGATACTGGAGAACAGAGCTTGTCTGGTTTGCGTCCAGCCCGGCACCCTTGGTAAAATCCCCGCTCTCGTCCTTGCGGCCCGGACCAAGCAGCAGTTTGACACCTTCCGGGCCAAACTTGTCGAGCTTGTCGATCGCCCGCAGCACATTCAGTCGTCGCCCCGCATTCTCATCCCCACCCAGCCCGATCGCCTCCAGCACCCCGTCCAGAACCTTCCGGTTGTTCACCCGGATCACATAATCCCCGCGCGCAATCCCCAGCGCTTCCATCGTATCGGCCATCATCATGCACATTTCGGCATCCGCCTGGACACCGGCAGCGCCGACCGTATCGGCGTCGAACTGCATGAACTGGCGGAAGCGGCCGGGGCCTGGCTTTTCGTTGCGGAAGACGTAGCCGGCGCGGTAGGTGCGGTAGGGCAACTGGATATCGTTGAAATTTTCGGCGACGTGGCGGGCGAGCGGCGCCGTCAGGTCGTAGCGGGCGCTCATCCACTGCTCGTCGTCATCCTGCAGCGAGAAGACGCCTTCGTTCGGGCGGTCGCTGTCGGGCAGGAATTTGCCGAGCGCATCAGTATATTCGAATAGCGGCGTTTCGACAGGATCGAAGCCATAGCGCTCGTAGACTTCGCGGATCTTTCCGGTCATCTCATCGACGGCGCGGATATCGGCGGCGGAGCGATCGACGAAACCGCGCGGCAGGCGGGCTTTCAGCTTCTGTGGCTTCTTCTTTTTGTCGTTCATGGCAAAAGCACTTTCAGCATCGATCGGTCATGCCCGATCCGTCATCGGAATTGGCGCTTTCCCTATCCGATCGAGGCCGAGGCGGCAAGTCTTTGCGCTGATGGCACGGGTCTAAAGCGGCCGCGACAGGGTATCCCAGGTGTGAATGATCGTGCCCTCGCTCATCGGCGCCTCAGCCGCAGGAATAAGGATCGAATGGGTATCGCCGCGGATGACGCCCTTGACTTCCGACTGAAAGCTCATCCGCTTGAACTGCACGAAACCGCCGGGAATGGTGGTGACCGACATGGCAGCACCGCCGTAGAAATCGATGCTGGCCAGTTCGCCGGATTTCAGGCTCGCAACAATAGCCCGATCCTCGATGAAATCGTGATACAGCCCAGTCATATAACGGCGGATGCCCTTGCCGACCATTGCCCGCATCAGCGGCGTGTCGATGAATTCCTGCCGCGAGCCGGCGAGATAGCGGATATCCTCGCCTTCCCACAGATTGCGGCTGTCCTTGGCCGACAGGATCGATTGCAACAGCACCTTTTCCGTATGCGCGTCGGCGCGGCGCAGGAAATCGACGATAGCGCCGATGGCGCGCAGGTCCGGCGTGCAGATGCCGCGCTCCCAGCGGGAGACGGTCGGCAGCGAAAAGCCCAGCTTCCAGGCAATGTCGCCCTGTGTCAGCCCGGCCTTCAACCGGTAGGCCTGCAATTGCCGGATCAGATCGCCGCGAATGAGATTCATAGATCGAGACTTTTTCTAAAATCTTGAGTTGTATATTTACAAAGACAGTCACCCAAAGGAGAGTCAATGATCAATTGCCGCCGTTTCGGCGAAAGCTTTTGTCGACTATTTTTTGAAACCATAAGGAACAATTTCTACCGGCTGCAACGTGGTGGCACCTTATGAGATCAACGCTTTTCCGACTGCCGGTAAAGCGCTTTTTGGTGACGATGCCGAACTTGCTGCGGAAAGTGTCTCAGACTTGAAAATGCCGTGCACAAGCGGCCCTTGAAACGGAAGAGCATGCTCAGATACGTGAGACCCGGTTTCGGTACGATCTTGCCAGAGGACGTACGCGCCCATGAAGAGTGGATCGCGGACCTGACCGGCCATGACTATGTCATCGAAGGCTGGCAGTGCGATCTTTCCACCGGCATCTTCTCGATCGGCAAGACGGCGCAGCATATTCATGCGCTTGAGCAAAACCTCTGCGGATTGCTGGATATCATCCGTGCATACGCGGAAAACCATCGCAAGATCGTGCTGAGCATTCTGGAAGAGGCAACGTCGGCGGCATCATCCTTCTGTTATTGCACCGATGTCACGGATGCCTCGGCCGGCCCTCTCTACTGCATCGGAACATCGACGATCGACACGGCGGCCGCCTCCGGCCGCATGCAGGGGGTCTTTGCGTTTTCAAGCGGGGAGCGCTGAGCGAGCGGCTGTTGTGAAAGAGGCCGCGCCACCCGCCTTTTCTTCGACATCAACAGCCCCTATGTTTGCCTCATGCGTATCGCCATCCTCACCCTTGCCGTCTTCTGCGCCCTGATCAGCGGCTGGACGGCAGCATTTGCCCAGGTGCAGGATCTGGGTGGCAATGCGATCGGCCATCACGGACAGACTGCGACCCATCACGCGGTCGCGGCCGATGCAGGCGGCATTGCCTGTACGGCCGCGCAAACCTGTTCCCATCCGCCGAAGATGGTGCATCCGATCGCATGCTCGGCCTGTTTTGCCGTGGTTCTGGATACTGCCGGTATCGACCGGGTCGAGCTTCCCGCTGGGGCTGTCCGTCCCGCCTTGCAGACACCAATGCTGGCGACGGTCCTCAAGCCCCGCTTCCCGCCTCCCAAGACCTCTCTGCCATTTTCCTGAACGCGGGCCAAAAGCCTGCACATTGCGATTCTAGACATGAAAGAGAGCACACGATGTCTCTGAGAACGATTACGGCTGCAGCATTGCTGGCCATCGCCTTCACCACCGCTGTTGCCGCCCAGGAGGCGGACCACAGCACGATGGACCATGGCGCGATGACAATGGACGGCATGGCGCAGCCGAAGGGCGATACGGGCCCTTCCAGCAAGGCCTTCGCCAGCGCCAACGCCAAAATGCACGGCGGCATGGACATTGCCTATACCGGCAATGCCGATGTCGATTTCGTGCGCGGCATGATCGCCCATCATCAGGGCGCGATCGACATGGCGAAGATCGAGCTTGAATATGGCAAGGATGCCGGACTGCGCAAACTTGCCGAAGGCATCATCTCCGCCCAGGAAGCGGAGATCAAGACGATGACCGACTGGCTGGCCAGGAACGGCGGCTAATTCCTGCCGAAACGCGGCGCCGGAGCCAGTCTCCGGCGCTTGCTGATCCTTCCTTTTTACCGACATTGACCGCGAACCGCGTTCAGCACATAATTTCGGTCAGTGCGTGGGAGGACGTCATGAAGGTATTCAAGAATATCGCAGGCATCGTCATCATCTTGCTGGGCGGCCTGTGGATGCTGCAAGGCTCCAACATCATCCCCGGCATGGCCATGTCCGGCAACAGGGAGTGGCTGGTTATCGGCGCCATGCTGGTGATCTTTGCCATCGGGCTGCTCTACCAGAACAACCGGCCCACAACCCGGCTGCATGGCATGCCCGACGATCTGTTTTAGGACCGCCTGTCCCGATCAGGACGGAACGTCTAGGGCCGCACAAACGCGCGCCGCAGGTCTTCGATACCGCCGCGGCAAGAGCAGCCCTCGACGTGGTCATTGACCAGCCCCATGGCCTGCATGAAGGCATAGACCGTGGTCGGGCCGACAAAAGTCCAGCCGCGTTTTTTCAGGTCCTTGGAGATCAGCGTCGAGGTCGGCGTGGTCGGATTGGCGGCGATCGCCTCCCAAGTGACGATCTTCGGCCGTTCATTGCCGCCAGGTTCATGGCTCCAGAAATAGCGCGCCAGCGAGCCGAATTCGGCCTTCAGCTCCTGCGCCCGTCTGGCATTGTTGATGGTCGAGACGATCTTGCCGCGATGGCGCACGATACCGGTATCGGCCAGGCAGCGGGCAATGTCGGCGTCGCCAAATTCTGCCACCACATCGAAATCGAAACCGGCAAAGGCGGCGCGAAACGCCGCGCGCTTGCGCAGGATGGTCAGCCAGGAGAGACCGGACTGGAACCCTTCCAGGCAGATCTTTTCGAACAGCCTGATATCGTCGGCCATCGGCTTTCCCCACTCCTCGTCATGGTAGCGCTGATAGTCCGCCAGATTGGCATGCCAGGCGCAGCGGTCCTTGCCGTCCTCTCCGGTAATGATGCCCTTTGCCGTCACACGCTTCTCCCTGAATTCAGCAATAAATTTAAAGTGCTACAGCGGCCATTGCGCGCCGTGAACGCGCCGCGCTGCCGTTTACCAATCAGCAACCATAGTCCTAAAGCCGGCGATAACCCTACCCAAAGCTTTATCCGGACGGGCGGCTTTTAATGAACCGGCATTTACCATTCGGTTGCTGCCGGGTGCCACGATCTTTCCAATCCGCCAATCATTTTATTGGCGTCCATGCCGCTCGTCATCCGCCAAACTGCGGACGGCGAAGCTATGCGATATCCGGCGAAAGGTAGTGAGACCGTCCGATGATGAAGAAAACCCTGATCCTTGCCACATCCCTGTTCGTTGCGTTTTCCAGTCTTGCGGACGCGCAGGACCGGTACCAGAACCGCCCGCCGGTCGTCATCAGCCCGGACCTCACTGCCCCCTGGGTGACCCAGCTCGGCGGCCGCCCGGAGCGCGTCGTCTATCGCCAGCAGCGGCCTATCGCGGTTCAGCAGCAGGGCGCCACCCGAAAACAGTATCTGTTCCAGAAGCGCGTCCAGCGCTCCGGCGCCGGGATCGCGCAACCGGTTGCGATGACGCGCGCCCAGAAGCCCGTCCGGCAGATGGACCCGCAGTTTCTGCCGCAGACCGTCGCCTATGACAGCAAGGAAAAGGCCGGCACGATCGTCATCGATACCAACAGCCGTTTCCTCTATCTGGTCACCGGCAAAGGCGAAGCGCGGCGCTACGGCGTCGGCGTCGGCAAGCCGGGCTTCGAATGGGCCGGCGCCCACAAGGTAACCCGCAAGGCGGAATGGCCGACGTGGACGCCACCTGCGGAAATGCGCGCCCGCGAGGCAGCCAAAGGGCATTATCTGCCGGCCAGCATGAGCGGCGGCCCGGAAAACCCGCTTGGCGCGCGCGCCATGTATCTCGGCTCGACGCTCTACCGCATCCACGGCACCAATGCGCCCTGGACAATCGGTTATGCCGTTTCGTCCGGCTGCATCCGTATGCGCAATGAAGACGTCAGCGATCTCTACGAGCGCGTGAAGGTCGGCACCAAGGTCGTGGTGATCTAAGCGCGTGCTTACCCGCCGGAGGGCCATAACGTGGCCTTTCGGCAACAGCCGCGGACGGGGTGACCGCCCGATCGATCACATTTGCCGCATCCGGAACCGTTAGACTTGCGTAAAACGCGATATTGAATAGCGTTTCGGTCTAGGGACTGGATGAGGGAAATAGCCTATGAAATATGCCTTGCAGACATTGGCCGCGATCGGATTTGCGGCTGCGGTTACTTTTGGTGCTTCAAGTGCATCCGCTTTCATGCCGGGCGAGCCCGGCGCAAAGCCAAGCTCAGACGTCACGCTGGTGGCGATGGAGAAGAAGCCGGCTCAAAAATTCTGGCGAACCAAGGTGCGGCTGAGCACCGATGAGGCACCCGGCACCATCATCGTCGATACCAACAACAAGTATCTCTATTACATCGAAGGCCCGAATCGGGCGACCCGCTACGGCATCGGCGTCGGCCGCGAAGGCTTTGGCTGGTCGGGCGTCGTCAAGGTGCAGCGCAAGGCCGAGTGGCCGGGCTGGACGCCGCCGAAGGAAATGATCGCCCGCGAGCGCAAGAAGGGCCATATCCTGCCGGCCTATCAGGAAGGCGGTATCGACAACCCGCTTGGCGCCCGCGCGCTCTATCTCTACAAGGGCGGCAACGATTCCGGCTTCCGCATCCACGGCACCAACCAGCCCTGGACGATCGGCCTCAATATGTCGTCCGGCTGCATCCGCATGATGAACAAGGACGTGGAACACCTCTATAGCCGCGCCTCGATCGGCACCAAGGTCATCGTCATCGGCCCCGGCAACAAGCAGGGCAATGTTTCCTACAATGACCGTGGCGTCGATATCCTGCGGACGATTTTCGGGGGCTGAGTTTGAACTAGCTCTCCCCTGCGGGGGAGGATGGCCTTTTTACCTCCCCCTTGAGGGGAGGGTGAAACGCCTGAAGGCCGCTCTCCGCCATAGGCCCAGTCCAGCAGTTCCACCGTGTGCAGGATCGGCATGGCCGTGCCGGTGGCGATCTGGGTGATGCAACCGATATTGCCGGTGGCGATGATGTCGGCTTTGGTCGCCTCGATATTCTTCACCTTGCGCGCCTTCAGCGTCGCCGAAATTTCCGGCTGCAGGATGTTGTAGGTGCCGGCCGAGCCGCAACAGAGATGGCCCTCGGCCGGATCGCGGACGGTGAAGCCGGCATTCCGCAACAGCAGTTTCGGCGCCATGGTGATCTTCTGGCCGTGCTGCATCGAGCAGGCCGAGTGATAGGCGACGATCAGGTTTTTCGGCTCCTGGCGCGACAGGTCGAGCGTCGCCAGATATTCAGTGACGTCCTTGGCGAGCGCCGAGACACGCGCTGCTTTTTCCGCGTAGGCCGGATCAAGCCTCAGCATATAGCCGTAATCCTTGATTGTGGTGCCGCAACCCGACGCAGTGATGATGATGGCATCGAGCCCGCCTGTGTCCGCTGCCTTTATCCAGACATCAACATTGCGGCGGGCGGCGGCAAGCGCTTGCTCCTCGCGGCCCATGTGATGCACCAGCGCTCCGCAACAGCCCTCGCCTTCCGGTACCACGACCTCGACGCCGAGCCGCGTCAACAGCCGGATCGCCGCCTCGTTGATCCCGGGCTTCAGCACCGGCTGGGCGCAACCGGTGAGAATGGCGACCCGGCCGCGTTTCTCGGTTTGGGCAGCACGAATGCCGGGCACGGATGCTGTGGATGCCGAGGCGATCTCCGCTGGCGCGAGATCCAGCATGACGCCGAAGGTCTTCAGGAACGGCAACCGCTTCATCGCCGCCGCAAACGGGCGGCCGAGCCGGGCCGCCTTCAACGCCAGCCGGAACCGCCCGGGATAGGGCAGAACCGCCGCAAGCACGCTGCGCACCAGCCGGTCCTTCAAGGGGCGCCTGTAGGTTTGCTCGATATGGACGCGGGCATGATCCACTAGGTGCATATAGTTGACGCCGGACGGACAGGTGGTCATGCAGGCAAGGCACGACAGGCAGCGGTCGATATGGGTGACCACCTCTTCATCGGCCGGACGGCCGTTTTCCAGCATGTCCTTGATTAGATAGATCCGCCCGCGCGGACTGTCGAGTTCGTTGCCGAGTGTCACATAGGTCGGACAGGTGGCGGTGCAGAAGCCGCAATGCACGCATTTGCGCAGGATCCCCTCGGATTCGGCGACATGCGGATCGGCAAGCTGGGCGGGGGTGAAGTTGGTCTGCATCAGGCGTGGTGCTCCGAGCGTGCGGAGGCAAGCCCCTCTCTGCCCTGTCGGGCGTCTCCCCCACAAGGGGGGAAATCAGACGCGGCACTCTCCCCGCTCCAACAGAACTCGTCGAATTGGTGGAAAGATGCGCGGGAAAGGAACAATCTCCCCCCTTGTGGGGGAGATGTCACGCAGTGACAGAGGGGGGTAGCGCGCCGCATACTCATCATTCCATCACCCCATCTTCCCCGGATTGAATATCCCCTTAGGATCGAATTTTTCCTTTAATCGCGCCGACAGCGCCGCGACGGGAGCAGGTTCCGGCTCGAAGGCAGGGGTGACCGCGCGAACCGCATCGGACGCCCGCATCAGCGTTGCGTGACCGCCGCCAACACCTTTGATAAACCGGCGCAGCATGTCCGCTTCGGCGTCGGCTTCCATCCGCAGCCAGACGAGGCCGCCCTGCCAGTCGTAGAAGGCATCGACGCCGGTTTGCAGCCGCAGGGCCGCGACCAGCTGTTGGCCAGCCGTTGGCGCAACGGAGACCCGCCAGAGCGGTTTTTGCGTGCCGTCGGCATAGGGTTTGACATCGCGGATATCCCGCCAGAGCTTTTCCGTCGCCTCGTGATCAAGCACCGTCGCGGGCGCGACCTTCGCGAAGGCGGCTTTCAGTTTTTCCGCCCTGACGGCAACCGAGGCCGGTAGTCCCTCGAGGCGCAGGACCGTGGCCGCGCCCTCCGGGTGGCTGCTGCCGACGAAGCGATAGCGCACGCTCTCCGTCAGATGGGCGGCACCCGAAACCTCAACCGGCATCGCCAGCGCATGCGCCATGGCCGCAGCCGCCTGGGCATCGTCGAGCCCGAACGCCACGATCGTGGCTGCGGCAGGCGGCAACGGCAGGACCTTGAAGGTGACTTCGGTCAACAGGCCCAAAGTGCCGTGCGAGCCGCAGAGCAGCTTGACCAGATCGAGCCCGGTGACGTTTTTCATCACCCGGCCGCCGGATTTGATCGCCTCGCCCGATCCGTTGACGAAACGGATACCCAGCAGGTGATCGCGCGCGGCACCGGCGCTGATGCGGCGCGGGCCTGAAACGTTGGCGGCAAAGACACCGCCGATGGTCGGCTCGCCGCAGGTTCCCATGACGCCGCGATGATCCATCGGCTCGAAGGCGAGCATCTGGCGATTGCCGAGAAGTGCTGCCTCGATCTCAGCCATCGGCGTTCCCGCCTTGGCGCTCATCGTCATCTCGGCCGGATTGTAGCTGACGATGCCGGACAGTTTTCGCGCCGAGAGCAGTTGCTCTGCCCGAACGCGGTTTCCAAAGCCCTTGCGCGTGCCGCCACCGGTTATCGCCAGCGGTGTTGCCTGTTTGGCTGCCTGCCGAATGATATCGGCAGCTTCTGTTTCTGATGTCGGTTCGAAGTCCATGCTCATGCCGCCGGGCGTCCTTCCAGCGGAAAGACTTTTGAGGGGTTCATGATCCATTGCGGATCGAAGGCGGCGCGTGCGGCCATCTGCTGGTTCAGATCGACCTGATTGAACTGGTGCAACATCAGGTCGCGTTTCTCGATACCGACGCCGTGCTCGCCGGTCAGGCACCCGCCGGCATCGACGCAGAGCCGCAGAATATCGTTGCCAGCCGCTTCCGCGCGCGCCGCGTCTTCCGGATCGTTGATATTGTAAAGGATCAGCGGGTGCATGTTGCCATCACCGGCGTGGAAGACGTTGGCGACGCGCAGGCCGTAGCTGTCGATGATCTCGCTGGTTTTCTTCAGCACATAGGACAACTGGCTGAGCGGCACCGTGCCATCCATGCAGATATAGTCGGCGATGCGGCCGGTGGCGCCGAAGGCGGATTTGCGGCCTTTCCAGATCAACGCGGCCTCCGTCGCCGACTGGCTTTCGCGGATCGTCGCGACGCCGTGGCGGCGGGCAACCTCGATGATGCTGGCGAGCATCGCCTCCATCTCGGCTTCCGATCCCTCCACTTCGACGATCAGCAGCGCCTCGACATCCATCGGATATCCCGCTTGCGCAAACGCCTCGCAGATGCCGATGGCCGGCTTGTCCATGAATTCGATGGCAACCGGGATGATGCCGGACCCAATGACTTCGGCGACGCAGGACCCCGCCTCCTCCGACGACATGAAACCGAACAAGACGGGACGCGACCCCTCCGGTTTGGCAAGCAGACGCACGGTTGCCTCGGTGACAATGCCGAGCTGCCCTTCCGAGCCGCAGACGAGGCCGAGCAGGTCATAGCCCGGCGCATCCAGCGCCTTGCCACCGAGTTCGATCACAGTGCCGTCGAACAGCACCATCTTGACGCCCAAAAGATTATTGGTGGTCACGCCGTATTTGAGGCAGTGGGCGCCGCCGGAATTCATGCCGATATTGCCGCCGATGGTGCAGGCAAGCTGCGAACTCGGGTCCGGCGCATAGAAGAAACCGTCGGCGGAGACCGCTTCGGAAATGTTTATGTTGGTGACACCCGCCTGCACCGTCGCTGTGCGGTTGGCAAAATCGATATCGAGAATGCCCGACATCTTCGACAGTCCGATCACCACCGCGTCGGATTGCGGGATGGCCCCGCCCGACAGCGAGGTGCCTGCCCCGCGCGGCACGACAGGAATGCCGTAGCGGCTGCAATATTTCAAAACGGCCGCCACCTGCGCCGTGGTTTCCGGCAGGGCGACAGCCAAGGGCACTTGGCGATAGGCGATGAAAGCATCCGTTTCAAACGGCACCAGCCCGCGTTTTTCACTGATCAGGCAGCCCGCAGGCAAGATATCGGCCAGATCCTCGACGATCTGATGGCGGCGCGCGAGCACGGATGGTTTCGGCTCCAGAAAGGCAATCGTTTCCGGCATATCGGCCTCCCGGCACATTCGTTCTGCGGCATGATTGGTATTTTTTCTTTACCACTTTCACCGTGACGCAGCAAATGCTAATCAGCTTTTCTGTTTCCGAAACAATGGTCAAGATTGATGACAAATCTGGGCGATCTTGAGGTGTTCACGCGGGTCGTATCCACCGGCAGTATGTCGGCGGCGGGGCGGGCGCTGGGGTTTTCCCCAGCTGTTATTTCCAAACGCATCAAACGGCTGGAAGACCGGCTGGGCACGCGGCTGTTCCAGCGGACCACACGGCAGATATCGTTGACTGAGGCGGGACAGGGATTTTACGACCGCGTGCTGGGGATCATGGCCGGTATCGAGGAAGCGGAGGCTTTCGCCTCCGGCCGTTCCGGCCAGCCGCAGGGCACGCTGCGCATCACCGCCCCCACCTCCTTCGGCCGCATGCATGTGGCGCCGCATCTTGCCCGCTTCATCGAGGCGCATCCCGATCTCATTTTGAATATCGTGCTCTCCGATGAATTCACCGACATCGTCGCCGAGGGTTTCGACCTTGCCATCCGCATCGGCGAACTCAGCGATTCGACACTGGTCGCGCGCAAATTGGTGCCGGTTCGGCGTATCCTCTGCGCTGCGCCCACCTATATTGCCAGATACGGCATGCCGGAGACGATCGACGACCTCGGCGACCATATCTGCCTGCGCCAGCACAATCACGACACCTGGAAGCTGGAAAGCGAGGCGGGGTCGATGAGCTACAAGCCGCAGGGGCGCCTGATCACCAATTCATCGGAGGTGGTGCGCGAAGCGGTGCTCTCCGGCGCGGGCATTGCGCTGCGCTCCACCTGGGATGTCGGCAGCGACCTGAAATCCGGAAAACTCGTGCAGGTCCTGCCGGCATGGGAAGGCTCCCGCAACCTGTTTGTCTCGGCGCTCTACCCCAGCCGCCAGTTTCTCCCGGCCAAAGTGCGGCTGTTCATCGATTATCTGGCCGGGCTTTACGGGCCTGATCCCTATTGGGAGCGCTAGGTTTCCGGCGGGATGCGATCCCAAAAACCATGGCGGCGGACATGCTGCCTGCGCAAATCCGCGACATAATCGGCATGCGACATCAAACCGTCATTGCCGCCGGGACGTTTTGCCAGTGCCGAAAGCCTGACAAGATAATCGGCGCCGTATCCATAGGCTTCGGACAGGCCACGCCCGATGATACGGTCGAGAAGCGCGCGGTAGAGCGCGGTTGCCGCCGCCGGATAGTCGGCCTCGAACGCTTCGGCGGCGGGCAAAAGAAACTCGTAGAACTCTCCCTCCCAGACGCCCCAGCGCGCAACGACGTAGCGCGCCGCGAGATCAAGCCGTGGCCATGCCAGATAGAACCGTAACGCGGCATGCGGTTCGCGGTGGTGCTCGACGAAGGCAAAGGCCTTGTCCAGCGCCTCGAATTCCTCGAAATCACCGGCCTTGGCGATATAGTCGCGCAGGATTTCAGGATCGAGCCCCTGCTCGAAAATCTTCCAGCGGACGGCCTGCGATGCGGAGCGATCCTTCATCCCATCGAGAATGGCGGCCTCGAGCCGGTCCTTGTCGGGAAGCGGCTTCAGATCGCCGCTCAGAATATCGGCGCGGCGGGCAAAGCCGATCCGCGATTTGCGGGGCTTTCGCACCCAGATCAGCGCCTCGGCATTGCGGCCGGCGGCATGGAGCCGTTCGGCAACGACGACCGGTTCGCGCAGCGCTTCCGGCAGGGCTTCTTCAATCGCTACATAGGCATCGAGATCGCCGCGTGCATCGGCAATGGCCCGGCGCACATAGACGATGGCCGGCAGAAAGGTGGTACCGGCCGGTATCTTCATGACTGCCGCCAACGTTTGGTCCCAGACCGTGAGCACATCCGGCGACAGAGCGGCGGCGATCCGGACAGCCAGCAATGTCTTGACGCCATGATAATCCATGCCCTGAAGACCCGGCGTGAGCAATGCCGGAATACGCGCCTGCTGATCGGCAGGCACCAGTGGGGCCAGGCGGCCGGCGGCTTCGCAGGCTTGAACATAGATGCCGGCGATGCGGCCGCTCGAATCGTTGACGCGCTCGGCGATCCCCTCGTAGCCGGAAACGAAACGGATCAACCGTTCCAGCGCCATACCGGGATCGACCGCGCCGAATTCCTTGATGATGCTGGCTGCGATGCTGTCGAGGTCGTTGCCGAAGGCTCGCTCCTTCTGCCAGCGGATGCGCGTGCCGGACTTTTCCAATGCAGTGAGGCGGCTGTCGATCAGCTTGGCGACACCGGCGGCACCGCTGATGCCGGCGAGCGCTGCGTTCAGCCGTTTCTTGAAGGATGTGTTGAGGGCTGCCTCATCCAGCGCAATCTCGATCAGCCGCTCCAGACCGAGCGCGGTCAGGCCGTCCCTGTCGAGTTTTGCTTTCTTCGCCGCTTTTGCAACTTTTGCCATGGGTGAGCCGGGCCGATTCGTTTCGAACATCCCGCAATATTTAGAGACTTTCTCGGTCCTCGTCTGCATGGTGCTTGCGGATGCGCCGCACCACGAACCACATGGCAAGGACCGCGACCGGAACGAAGAAGCCGGTCAGCACACTCGATTTGACCGGCAGACCTTCGCTTTCCAGCGCCTTGGCAAGATAGCCGAACAGACCGACGACATAATAGGAGATCGCGGCGACGGACAGACCCTCGACCGTCTGCTGCAGCCGCAGCTGCAGCTTGGCGCGGCGGTCCATCGAATTGAGCAGCACGCTGTTTTGCCGCTCAAGCTCGACATCGACCCAGCTTCGAAGCAGCGCCGTGGCGCGCGTCAGCTTGCGCGACAGGTTGGCCTGGCGCTCCTCTACCGACTGACAGGTTCGCATGGCCGGCGCCAAGCGCCGCTCCAGGAAGGTGCCGAGCGTTTCATAGCCCGGCACGCCGGTTTCGATCAGCGACCGGATGCGCTCCTGGACGATGCCGTAATAGGCGCGGCTGGCACCGAAACGATAGAGGCTGAGGGCAGCCCCCGCCTCCAGTTCAGCCGCCAGAAGCGTGATCTCGGCCAGCATCACATCGGCTTTTTCGCGAGCGCTGCCGCGCATCTTCTGGGTGACGCCAGTCAATCCGTCCTCGATCCGGCGGATATCCGGCGACAGCGACTGCGCCAGCGGCAGGCCGACCATCGCCAGCGTGCGATAGGTTTCGATATCGAGCAGGCGCTGCACCAGCGCGCCGGTGCCGGCCTCCGTCATGCCGCGATCGATGACGAGGATTTGCGTCAGCCCATCGCCGTTCTGGCGGAAATCGGTCAGCACCACTGCCTGACCGTTCTTGACGTCGCTGTAACAGAGGCTGGTCGGGTCGAACGCGCTCATGGCCGCACGGGTTTCCTCCGAATCCGGGCGGATTTCCAGGCGGATGCCGGAGATCAGCGTACCCGGCGGCGAAAATCCGTCGCCGAACGGATGCGCCGTCACTTCGCCGCCGAAACGATCAGGAATGACGCCGTCCCAGAAATAGGTCGAGAATTCGGTATGACGCTCCCAGCGCAGCGTGCCCTGCCCCCAGGACAAGGCATGATGGCTGGCCTCGCGGCTGGGCGGCGACACGCCCCGCGCCCGCGACAATTCCGAAAGAACCGCATGATCGACAGCAGCGCCGCCATCCGTCATGAAGGCGAGCTGGAAAATCACCCGAGGCGACGTGACCAGCGCATATGGGCGCGCATGAATTTCGCCCAGCGCCTGCGCGCGGGCCGGAGCCGACGGAAATGCAAAACTGCGTTTGACCATGAAGCGTTTTCCCCTCTCACGCATCAATCAGAACCGTCTTATCAACAGGATGAGCAAAAGGGAAAGGACGCTTTGACGCAGGCCGGTCTTTGTTTCGGCTTCGACTGTCATGGCCTCGACTTTGAAAAGTGGCTAAAGAAATTGACCACTTTCGAACCGGTGACTAAGCTGGCGCCAAGGAGAGCTGCCGTGACAGACGACACCATCGATGCCTTTGCCCGTATTCCTCACAGCCGGACTTCCGGTGAAATCATCCAGCAGATCGAACTCCTGGTTCTCGAAGGCGTATTGCGCGACAACGAGCGGTTGCCGAGCGAACGGGACCTGTCGCGCCGCTTCGACGTTTCGCGGCCGATCCTGCGCGAGGCGCTGAAGGAGCTGGAGGCGCGCGGGCTGCTCGTCAGCCACCATGGCGGCGGCACCTTCGTCGCAGATGTCATCGGCCAGGTGTTTTCCAAGCCGGTGATCGACCTGATCTCGCGCCACCAGAAGGCGACGCAGGATTATCTCGAATATCGCCGCGAACTGGAAGGCATGACGGCGGAGCTTGCCGCACGCCGCGCCACGCGCTTCGACCGGGACATGCTGACACGCATCATGGAAGAAATGCGGGCGGCGCATCTTTCAGGCTCTGCCGAGGGTGGGCTGAAGACCGATGTGGAGCTTCACAGCGCGATCGGCGAATGCGCCCACAACATCATCCTGCTGCATACGTTGCGGGCCTGCTACAGGCTGTTGAGCGATGGTATCTTCTTCAGCCGCGAGGTGCTCTTTGCGGCACCCGGCGCCGGCGACATCCTGCTTGCCCAGCACGAGGCAATCTACGAGGCGATCATGGCTGGCAATCCGGCGCAGGCGCGCGAGGCCGCGCACGCCCATATCGACTTCATCATCACCGCCACCCGCGATGCCGAGCGCTCCGGCGAGTGGGCCAGGATTTCACAATTGAGAATGCGGCAGCGCGACCGGCAGGCTGGAGCCTGATTCATATATAAGCAACACAAAAGACACGCACCGCGCAAATTTCTGTGCTTATCTCGCCAATGCCGCAAACATGCCTTATAAGGGCGCAACCGGCACATTTCGGTGGCGCAATCTCATTAAATTGCCCGTCTTTCGCGTTGCTGCACCCTTCATCCGGAGCGCCGCGATAACTATATGTGTCTCACCAAATCTGTGCGTTTTAAAGGTCGCCGAATGCGCGCATATTGAGACGATATTGCAGACAAAATGATTCGTTTTTTGAAAGGATGCCCCGACGTTGAATATTCTGAACCGCATAGCCACGGACGTACGCCTGATGTTTCGCCGTCCGGTGCGAATGCAGTGTGCTGCCCTGTGCTACCGTTTCAAGAAGAAAAGCGCGGTGCCAGAGATGCTGCTGATCACCAGCCGCGACACCGGCCGCTGGGTCATCCCCAAAGGCTGGCCGATGGAAGGCAAGATGTGTCATCAGGCTGCCGAACGCGAAGCGTACGAGGAAGCTGGCGTCAAGGGTGAAACCGGCGTCGAGCGGATCGGCTTCTATATGTACGAAAAGGGCATTGATCAGGGCCTGAAGGTTCAGTGCATGGTCCAAGTCTACCCGATCGTTGTACTGGAAATGCTCAAGAGTTTTCCGGAAAAAGGCAGCCGTAAAATAGAGTGGGTCAGCTTCCAGGAAGGCGCCAGCCGCGTTGCGGAGCCAATGCTCAAGGACGTGATCCTGAGTTTCGAACAGCGCCTGCTTGCCACCATGAACCCGGTTCAGAAAACTGTGGCGCAGTAAACGCCCGAACGTGACCGACGACCTGCGCACGGCTTATCCGACGCTGCTGCGCAGACTTGCGGCTGGCCTGTAGCGGGCAGGTTGCCTGAATTGGAGAACAGACGGTGACAAAACCGCGCCCGAGCCTCGAAAAGCCGACCCTCGACAAATACCTCGACAAGGTGACACTCACCGAGGAAGCCACGCACCATGTGCTGCGGCCATGGGCCGGTGTTGGCCTCGGGCTGCTGTTCATGCTGGTCAGCGTGATCTTTGCGGCCGCCTATGTTTCCGAACAGCCGAAATACTTGATCATTCTCGCCGCGGCCGCCGTTGCCGGATATATGGCGATGAACATCGGCGCCAACGACGTGACCAACAATGTCGGTGCAGCGGTGGGGTCCAAAGCGATCACCATGACGACGGCGCTGGTCATTGCGGCGATCTTCGAGGTCGCCGGTGCCGTGTTTGCCGGCGGGCGTGTTGTCTCGACCATCGAAGGCGGCATCGTCGATGCGGCACAGATGCCGTCCGGCGAGGCTTTTGTCTGGGTGATGATGGCGGCGCTGATTTCAGCTGCCGCATGGATCAATATCGCCACATGGTCGGGCGCGCCGATTTCCACCACTCACTCGATCGTCGGCGGCATTCTGGGAGCAGGCGTCGCAGCTGCCGGTTTTTCCGCTGTGTACTGGGTATCGCTTGCCGGAGTGACCGCCAGCTGGATGGTTTCACCGATCCTTGGCGGCGGCATAGCGGCGCTGCTTCTTGCCTTCATCAAGACCTTCATCATCTATCGCGAAGACAAAATCGAGGCCGCGATTTTCTGGACGCCCATTCTGCTCGCCGTCATGACAGGGACGTTCTCGACCTATTTCGCCGTGATAGGCATCGAGAAGGTTGCACATATCCCGATGGGCCAAGGCCTCATGATCGGACTGGCCGTGGCGGCGATCACCATCTTTGCAAGCAGACCCTGGATCGCCCGCCAGGCTCAAGGTCTCGACAACCGCAATCAGTCGCTGCGCAAACTGTTTCAAATGCCGCTCATTCTGTCTGCGGCGCTTCTCTCGTTTGCGCATGGAGCAAACGATGTCTCAAACGCAGTCGGACCGCTCGCGGCGATCGTCGCTAACGTCAATGGTCTCGTCATCGCGCAGAACACTTATGTTCCGCTCTGGGTCATGCTGATCGGCGCTTTCGGCATTTCCTGCGGCCTGTTGCTGTTCGGGCCGAAGCTCATTCGTGTGGTTGGCCAGGAGATCACCAAGCTCAATCCGATGCGCGCCTATTGCGTGGCCCTGGCAACCGCGATCACGGTTATCCTGGCGACATCGCTCGGCCTGCCCGTCTCAACCACGCATACCGCTGTCGGCGCGGTCTTCGGCATCGGATTCTTCCGCGAATGGTACACCCGCAACTCGAAGCGGCGGCTGGAATATGTACGGCAGAAAACCGGCCAACTGGACTTCGAGCGGCGCGTACAGCATAGCCCTGAAGAAACATACCGGCGCCGGCTGGTACGGCGGTCGCATTTCATGACAATCGTCGCTGCCTGGGTTATCACCGTTCCCGTTTCAGCGCTCCTCTCGGCAGCGGTCTACATGGTTTTCGCGGTACTCTTCATCTAGACTCAAGGACTGATCTATGCGCGCCAATTTCCGCATGCAGCGGCTTTTCATCGATGTGCCGCTCGCAAAGGGCACGATCTACGAAGCCACCCGGGAACAGTTCAATTATCTCGTCAACGTGCTGCGGTTCGAGGCCGGCGACGCCGTGCTCGTCTTCAACGGGCAGGACGGCGAATGGCAGGCGGAACTTTCGTTCCCGACCAAGAAACGGCTTTTCCTGACCGCCACCGAGCAGGCCCGGCCACAGCCCGCTCCTTGCGATCTGCACTATCTGTTTGCGCCGCTGAAGGTCGGCAGGCTCGATTATCTCGTCCAGAAAGCCGTGGAGATGGGGGCAGGACTGCTGCAGCCGGTGATGACCCAGCATGTGCAGGGCAAGATCGGTAATCTCGACCGCGTCCGCGCCAATGTCATTGAGGCCGCCGAACAATGCGGCGTTCTCGGCATTCCCGAGGTCGCCGCGCCACGCAAGCTGGAAGACGTTCTCACCGGCTGGCCGAAAGACCGCCGGATCATCTTTTGCGACGAAGGCGATGCCGGGCAAAATCCGCTGCCGGTTCTGGCGGCCGTGAAAGAACGGAAACTGGCGCTTCTGATCGGTCCGGAGGGCGGCTTTTCGGATAGCGAACGATCGCTGCTGCGCAGTCTCGATTTCATTACCGCGATCCCGCTTGGTCCGCGGATTCTGCGGGCGGATACGGCAGCCGTGGCGGCGATGGCGGTGATCCAGGCATCAATCGGCGACTGGCAATAGGAACTACAGCGCCGCGCGTCATTCATGACGCGCAAAGGTCGCTGTAGCACCTTAAAGTTGCTGCATGATTTTTCCTTAAATCGGTCCCGATCTAAGGAATTATGCAGTAGGGAATTCAAGCCGTTTCGAGGTGTTGAAAAATTGAACCGGCCTTGAAACAATTTCACTTGCACCACACTTGAAACCGGTTCAATCCACCTCCTGATGTCTGCCGTCCGGCAGGTTCCGCCCGTTCAAAAGAAGACGCCCATGGCCAGAGACACCACCGACCAGACGCCGGTTACTTCGCTTGCAGACCTGACCGGATATCTGGCAGAGGGGAACAAGCCGGAGGATCAATTCCGCATCGGCACGGAGCATGAGAAGTTCGCCTTCTTCAAGGCAGACAACAGCCCGGTTCCCTATTTCGGCGACGCCAGCATCTCGGCACTTCTCAACGGCATGGCGGAAAAGACCGGCTGGGAGCCGATCATCGACGCCGGCAACATCATCGGCCTTGCCGGACAATCCGGCCAGGGCGCGATCTCGCTGGAACCCGGCGGCCAGTTCGAACTCTCCGGCGCGCCGCTGGAAAACCTGCACCAGACCTGCAAGGAATCCAACCGTCATCTGGCCGTGTTGCGCGAGATCGCCGAGCCGCTCGGCATCCGTTTCCTCGGCATCGGCGGCTCGCCGAAATGGACGCTTTCGGAAACGCCGCGCATGCCGAAATCCCGTTACGACATCATGAGCCGCTACATGCCGAAGGTCGGCACGCAGGGCCTCGACATGATGTATCGCACCTGCACGATCCAGGTGAACCTCGACTTCTCATCCGAACAGGACATGCGCCGCAAGATGCAGGTGTCGCTGAAGCTGCAGCCGCTGTCGACGGCGCTGTTTGCCAGCTCGCCCTTCACCGACGGCAAGCCGAACGGGCTGCTTTCGTGGCGCGGCGACATCTGGCGCGACACCGACAACCAGCGCGCCGGCGTGCTGCCAGCGGTCTTCAATGCCGATTTTGGCTTCGAGGATTATGTCACATGGGCGCTCGACGTGCCGATGTATTTCGTCGTTCGCGACGGCAAGTATCATGACTGTACCCATGTCACCTTCCGCCAGTTCATGAACGGCGCGCTGAAGGGCGAACTTGCCGACTGGGAACCCAACATGGGCGACTGGACCAACCATCTCTCGACGCTGTTCCCGGACGTGCGCCTGAAGCGGTTCCTCGAAATGCGCGGCGCCGATGGCGGACCGTGGCGCCGCATCTGCGCGCTGCCGGCCTTCTGGGTTGGCCTGCTCTACGATGGCGCAGCCCTGGACGCCGCCGAAGACCTGACCCGCGACTGGACCTATGAGGATACGCTTGCCATGCGCAATGCGGTCCCAGTACAGGGCCTTTCGGCGACACACCGGGGCACGTCCTTGTTCGACATCGCCCGAGAAGTGCTGTCGATTTCGCGGCTTGGCCTGAAGAACCGCAACCGGCTGAACGGCGACGATGTGGACGAAAGCATCTTCCTCGCCCCGCTCGACGAAGTGCTCGCCAAGAAAGCGACGCTCGCCGAGGATCTTCTGGCGCTCTACAAGGGACGCTGGAACGGTTCGGTCGAGCCGGTGTTTACCGACTACCAGTATTGAGGGCTTTGTCCCGGTTAGCAAAAACCGGTTTGCACCTGTCTTTTTCCCGTTATAGTGCAACGACATGCGTCGCGCTGCCTGCTGGAGAGGATGGAAAAATGATCCCGCTTTTTGACATGATGATGCAGGCGCAGAACGGCAATGCCATGGACGTGATGGCCAAGCAGTTCGGCCTTGCCCAGGAACAGATGGCCAAGGCGACGGCGGCGCTGATGCCGGCCTTTTCGACCGCCCTCAAACGCAACACCGCCAGCCCCTATGATTTCGGCGCATTACTGAGCGCCATGTCGAGCGGCAATTATGCCCAGTATTTCGAAGATCTGGGCAAGGCCTTCACACCGCAGGGCCTGGCCGACGGCAACACCATTCTTGATCAGCTGTTCGGCTCCAAGGACATGCTGCAGGCTGTTTCCGGACAGGCGGCCCAGATGACCGGCATCGGCCAGGAAATCTACAAGCAGATGCTGCCGGTGATCGCGAGCGCGATCATGGGCGGACTGTTCAAGCAGGCTTCGGGACAGATGGGCGGGGGAATGCAGAATCCCTTTGCCAATACGCCGATGGAAGCGATGATGAAGCCGTGGCTGGAAGCATCCGGCTTTACCAGGAAGCCGCAACCGGCGCCCAATCCGTTCGACAATCCCTTTACGCAGGCGATGCAGGGTTTCTTCGGCATGGGAAAGCCTGAAGAAAAGCAGCAATCCGCTCCCGACCTGTTCGCCGCCAATCCCTTCATGAAGGCTTTCCAGGACATGATGAGCGGAAAGCCGCAAGCCGCGGCCGCACCGGAGCCGGAAAAGAAGCCTGCCGACAGCAATCCGATGGCGCCCTTCACCGAGATGTTCAACAGCATGTTCGACAGCGGGCTCGAGGCCCAGAAGGAATATCAGAAGAGCATCGACGGGCTGTTCGAGACATATCGGAAGAATAACGGCGCCTGAGACAGCGGCGGATTTCAACGTCAATTCCCTTCGCCGGTACCCCAAAAAGAAAAAGCCCGGTACCGGTCTTGGGGACCGGGCACCGGGCAAGCAGCAGGGCAATTGGCTCTAACCCTGCGGGGAACGGTAACGCGCAGAGGCGGCTGCGCGTCCCTGTTGCGTGGAACGTTTTTCAACGTCTGAGGCACGCAACAAAACTTGGTACTCCGGCGCGGGACCTTCCGGCCTTCAGCCCCGCGGAGTGGGCGCACGCCTCAATCGAGGCGCGCCTTCCGGTAAAACGTGTTCGCCCGATCGCGCGACGCCTGCGTCAAGTGACGGCCCGGATCGTCGAAGAAGGGAGACGTCATCGCCTCGCGCACTTCATGGCGGCAGAGCCCCATGTCGAGCAGCTGATGATCGTCGAGGTCCTGAAGGCTGCCGATGGCATTCCGGTTTCGCAGCTGGCGCCATACCGACATCAGCACGCCCATCAGTCCCGTCTGGCGGGATGTCGCGGACAGCTTCCCGGTGAGGGTGAGGTCAAGTGCGTGGTCGGTCGTGCGCATGATACTGCTCCTTTTCGCAGGCACGTCAGCGCCGCACGTCTTCCAGACGTGCAAAGGTCGCTGTCACTTTAAATTTTGCATCATTTTTTCCCAGATAGGTTCCGATCCGGGGAATGATGCAAGGGCGACCCTTCCCCCGCAGGGAGGTCGGCGCGGGGGTTGGGTCGAAACTATGATGGTGGACCGGCGCTGCAAGTGGCTCGCCGGAATGATCTTGGATGCGATTTGCCAGCCCAAATTCGCAAATCCTTATTGATCAGTCCAACGAATGTTTCTAATGATATCCATCAAACAATCTTATGAGTGCTCCTTTTGAGGACCAGAACCATGTCCGCACCGCTCGATATCGACCAATTGCAGACTTTCGTGGCCATCGCCGATACCGGCAGCTTCACCAAGGCGGCCGATCGCGTTTTCAAGACGCAATCGGCCGTTTCGATGCAGATGCGCCGTCTGGAGGAGCGGATCGGCAAGCAGCTGTTCGCCAAGGACGGGCGTGGCAACCGGCTGACGAGCGAAGGCGACCGGCTGCTCAATTTTGCCCGCAGGATGATCCGGCTGAACAACGAGGCGATCGCGTCCTTCGACGACAACCGGCTGGAAGGCACGCTTCGGATCGGCACGCCCGACGACTATGCCGACCGCTACATGCCGGAGATCATCGTCCGCTTTGCCAAGACCCATCCGAATGTGGAGCTTTACATCGTCTGCGAGCCCTCGGTGGATCTCGCTGAAAAGATGGCCAGGGGCGATCTCGACATCGCGCTGGTGACGCACAATCCGCGCGCCCGCGCATCCGACGTGGTTCGCACCGAGCCGCTCTGCTGGGTGAGCTCGATCAACCATCCGCTGCCGGAGAATGCGCCGGTACCGCTTGCCGTCGGCAAACGTGATTGCGCGTGGCGTCAGGCCGCCTGCTCGGCGCTCGATGCCACCGGCAAGGAATACAATATCCTGTTTACAAGCTGGTCTTCGACGGTGGTGGCCGCGGCGGTGCTGGCCGGCATGGCCGTTTCGGTCCTGCCGGAATCGGCTTTGCGCACCGGCATGAAGGTGCTGACGCAGGCCGACGGCTTTCCGGCGCTGGCGCCTGTTCAGATCGGCATCATGAAGCGGCCGGGCCTCTCGCCCTCGCTGTCGAATGCGATCACCAACCATATCACCGCCTGTCTCGACAACATCACGCCGACGACGAGCACCGATGATCTGGATGGCGACATGAAGAACTTTCCGCGCTATCCGCGGCTGCGCCAGAGCCATATGCTGCCCGGCTGGTAATGCCGCCATCACAAGGCGACAAGCAAAAAGGCCGTGCTCCTTTCGGAGACGCGGCCTTTTTGTATCTGCTAATATTGATACCCGGCCATGAAACGCAGCCGTAACAGTCGTCTGCAATATAGTTTGGTCATACACAGCCCCAAAAAAGCACTGCCGGACGTTTATACGCCAAGTTGAATATATGCCCAACAGGCTGGGACGACCATTTTTGGTTGGATTGCAGGTTCCCGAAAGTAACCTTAATGCACAGGCGCCGCTTTCTGCGCCGCTTCAACCACAAAAATCCGGACCCCTTTCGGGGCCCGGATCCTCATATCGTGATAGATCGCTGTCGCTACCGATGCGAAATCAGACGATGTCGAACCGGTCCGCGTTCATCACCTTGTTCCACGCTGCGACGAAGTCACGGACGAATTTGCCCTGTGCATCGTTCTGACCGTAGACTTCGGCCAGAGCGCGCAGCTGGGAATTCGAGCCGAAGACGAGATCGACGCGGGTGGCGGTCCATTTCAGCTCGCCGGTTGCCCGGTCGCGCCCTTCGAAGACTTCCTTGTCCGGCGAGGCCGCCTTCCAAACCGTGCTCATGTCGAGCAAATTGACGAAGAAGTCGTTGGTCAGGGTTTCGGGACGTGTGGTGAAGACGCCATGCTGGGACTGGCCGTGATTGGCATTCAGCGCCCGCAGGCCGCCGACCAGAACCGTCATTTCCGGCGCCGTCAGGGTCAGAAGCTGCGCCTTGTCAATCAGAAGCTCCTCGGCCGACACGGTGAAGCTTGCCTTTTGATAGTTGCGGAAACCGTCCGAAACCGGCTCGAGCACCGAGAAGGATTCGATATCGGTCTGCTCCTGCGACGCATCGGCACGGCCGGGCGTGAAGGGCACGGCAACGTCCTGGCCGGCGCTCTTTGCCGCCTTTTCGACAGCCGCCGCACCGCCCAGCACGATCAGATCGGCCAGCGACACCTTCTTGCCGCCCAGATGGACGTCGTTGAAGGCCTTCTGGATGCCTTCGAGGGTGGCAAGCACCGTTGCCAGCTGCTCGGGCTGGTTGGCCTCCCAATCCTTTTGCGGCGCAAGACGAATGCGGGCACCATTGGCACCGCCACGCTTGTCCGAACCGCGGAAGGTGGAAGCCGATGCCCAGGCCGTCGAAACCAGCTGGGAAACCGACAGACCCGAGGCAAGGATCTTTTCCTTGAGATCGGCAATATCGGCCGCGTCGATCAGTGGATGATCGGCATCCGGGATCGGATCCTGCCAGATCAGGTCTTCGCCTGGCACTTCCGGACCGAGGTAGCGAACCTTCGGGCCCATATCGCGATGGGTCAGCTTGAACCAGGCACGGGCAAAGGCATCGGCGAACTGCTCTGGGTTTTCATAGAAGCGGCGCGAGATCTGCTCGTAGGCCGGATCGACCCGCAGCGCGAGGTCGCTGGTCAGCATGGATGGTGCATGACGCTTTTCCGGATCATGAGCATCCGGTACCGAGCGGGCGCCCATGCCATGTTTCGGCGTCCACTGATGCGCACCGGCCGGGCTCTTGGTCAGTTCCCATTCATAGCCGAACAGGTTCCAGAAGAAGTTGTTGCTCCAGCGCGTCGGCGTCGAGGTCCAGGTGACTTCAAGGCCGCTGGAGATCGTGTCGCCGCCGCGGCCGCTGCCGTAGCTGCTGGCCCAGCCGAGACCCTGCTGCTCGATATCGGCGCTTTCCGGCTCCGGGCCGACATGGGCGGCATCGCCGGCACCATGTGTCTTGCCGAACGTGTGGCCGCCGGCGATGAGGGCGACGGTTTCCTCGTCGTTCATGGCCATCCGGCCAAAGGTTTCGCGGATGTCGCGGGCAGACGCCATCGGGTCCGGATTGCCGTTCGGACCTTCCGGGTTGACGTAGATCAGGCCCATCTGCACGGCCGCGAGCGGATTTTCGAGATCACGGTCACCGCTGTAGCGCTTGTCGTCGAGCCAGGTACGCTCCGCGCCCCAGTAGATATCCTCTTCCGGCTCCCAGACATCGGGCCGGCCGCCGGCAAAACCGAAGGTCTTGAAGCCCATCGATTCCAGCGCGCAATTGCCGGCAAGGATGAGAAGGTCCGCCCAGGAGAGCGCGTTGCCGTATTTCTGCTTGATCGGCCAGAGCAGGCGGCGGGCCTTGTCGAGGTTGACGTTATCCGGCCAGCTGTTCAGCGGCGCAAAGCGCTGGGTGCCGGAGGAGGCACCGCCACGGCCGTCGCCTGTGCGGTAAGTGCCGGCGCTGTGCCAGGCCATGCGGATGAAGAAGGGGCCGTAATGACCGAAATCGGCCGGCCACCAATCCTTGGATTCCGTCATCAGGGCAAAAAGGTCCTGCTTGACTGCGCCAAGATCGAGTGCCTTGAACGCCTCGGCATAATTAAAGCCTGCGCCCATCGGATCGGAGAGTGCCGAATTCTGATGGAGGATCTTGAGGTTGAGCTGGTTCGGCCACCATTCCCGGTTCGATGTTCCCTCGCCCGAGTTGCTGGTGAGCGAGCCGTGCATGACCGGACACTTGCCCGTTTTCTCGACTTTGGCGTCCATTTCTGCCTCCTGTTTGATCTGCAATGTCGTTGGTTCCGCCGCAACATCTCCCATAACATTCATAATTTCCAATTGTATTTAATTGAAATATCGATAAGATAAACTTATCATGATCACTATCCGCCAAATGCGCTATTTCGATGCGCTCGCCAGTGCCCGGCATTTCGGACGGGCAGCCCTGATGGTCAATGTCAGCCAGCCGGCACTCTCGGCGCAGGTCGCCGAAATGGAACGCGAACTCGGCGTCAAGCTGGTCGAGCGCGGCAAGGGGCCGACGCTCCTGACCCGGGAGGGCGAGGCCCTTCTGCCCGAGGTGCGCAAGCTGCTGGGCGGCATCGACCAGCTCTATCAGCAGGCACGGCAGGTTACAGGCGTGCTCGAAGGCAAACACAGGCTGGGGATCATCCCGACGGTCGCACCCTATCTCGTGCCCGTGCTCATTCCGCTGGTTCGCGAGCGTTATCCCAATCTGCAGATAGAGTTGAAGGAGCTTCTGACCGGCCCCTGCCTCGACGACTTGCGCCACGGTCGGCTCGACAGTGTTATCGTTGCGCTACCGATCGACGAGGAGAACCTGTCGAGTTCGCTGCTGTTCGAGGACCGCTTCCTGATCGCCAGCACGGAGGATGAAAACACCATCCTGATGTCGCCGATGACCGAGGACAAGGTCGACGTCGAGCGGCTATTGCTGCTCGAGGAAGGCCATTGCCTGCGCGACCACGCGCTGGCCGTCTGCGGGGTCCACTCGGGCCGCCGCGTCGCCAATTATGGCGCAACCTCGATGGCCACCCTGTTGCAGATGGTCAGCCACGGCATGGGCATCACGCTCATCCCGGAAATTGCCGTCAACGACGAAAGGACGCGTAACCGCATGCGGATCGTTCCCTTTGCCGAGCCGCAGCCATCCCGCAAGATCGGCCTTGTCTGGCGCACGCGCAGCGGCCGCCAGAACGACCAGCAGGCGCTGGCCAGCCTGATTTCGGAAGCCGCCAAGCGCCTGCTGCAATAGATCAGACGATTTTGGCCTTTAGGAACTCCACCGTCCGGCTCCAGGCGAGATCAGCGGCGGCCTTGTCGTAACGGGCAGCGGACGTGTCATTGTTGAATGCGTGGTTGACACCCTCGTAGATCTGGATGGTGAAATCCTTGCCGTTGTCGGTGAGCGCTTTTTTGTAGGCGTCGATGCCGGCATTGATGCGGTCGTCGAGACCGGCATACTGCAACAGCAGCGCCGCCTTGATCTTCGGCACGTCTTCGGCCGGCGCTTGCGAGCCGTAATAGGCGACGCCGGCTTTCAGGTCAGGCGATGCAACGGCCAGCTTGTTGACCATGCCGCCACCCCAGCAGAAGCCGATCGCACCGGCTTTCCCGGTCGTGGCGTCATTGCCTTGGAGATAGGCGACGGTCGCAACCGCATTGGCGACGGTCTGCTTTCCGTCCAGTGCCCCGATCATTTCGCGGGCCTTGTCCTCGTCGGCCGGAGTTCCGCCAGCGGGCGACAGGAAGTCCGGGGCAAGCGCCACGAAGCCCTCCAGCGCCATGCGGCGGGCGACGTCCTTGATATGCGGATTGAGGCCGCGGTTCTCATGGATGACAATGACCGCGGGCAGCTTGCCGCTCGCATCGGCCGGGCGCACCAGATAGCCCTTCATATCGCCGCCGGCGCCGGGATAGGTGACATCCTCGGCTTTCACCCGCGGGTCGGCTTCAGGGATGATTTCCGCCTGGGCGCTGTTGGCGGCAAGCAGAGGCGCAATGGCGGCGGCTGCGGCGGCCGACCCGCTCAGCGCCGTCAGCGTGCGCATGAAGGCGCGGCGGTCGAGGCTCAGATGGGTGTACTCGTCATAGGCGTTGATCATCGCCTGGGTGATCTGCGGCTTTTCCATGCTTTCCTCCTGTGGCCGGCGTCATCACGTCCCAAGGACATGCGGACGCTGTGATGGCGTTTCGATCACGACACGGTCTCATTGTTGCCGATCGAGGAAACAGAATTGGGGCACTCGCGGTCTTAGACAATGATGACGCCGCACGTTGACGCAAACGTGATCCGGCCGTGAAGCACGCGGCCGGATCACGCCTGTCGCTTATTGCATGTACCAGCCGTGGCTGACGACGAGCGACTGGCCCGTCAGCGCATTGGTCTCGAAACCGGCAAACAGCAGCGCCACTTCCGCAACATCCTCGACGGTGGTGAATTCGGTATCGACCGTGCCGCCGAGCATCATCTTCTTGACGACCTCTTCTTCCGAGATGCCGAGTGCCTTGGCCTGTTCCGGGATCTGCTTTTCGACCAGCGGCGTCTTGACGAAGCCGGGGCAGATAACATTGGCGCGCACGCCGTCCGGCCCGCCTTCCTTGGCGACGACCCGGGCAAGGCCGAGCAGGCCGTGCTTGGCGGTGACATAGGCCGATTTCAGCGGCGAGGCCTCATGCGAATGGACCGAGCCCATATAGATGATCGCCCCACCCTTCTGCGCCTTCATGTGCGGGATGCAAGCCTTGGTGGTCAGGAACGCGCCGTCGAGATGGATCGACAGCATCTTCTTCCAATCGGCGAAGGGATAATCCTCGATCTTGTGAACGATCTGGATGCCGGCATTGGAGACCAGCACATCCACCCTGCCCCACTTGGCCACGACCGCAGCAACGCCCGCATTGACGGCGTCTTCGCTGGTCACGTCCATGGCAAGCCCCATCGCCTCGCCCGGCCCCATTGCCGTGAGGTCCTTGGCCGTCGCTTCCGCCGCTTCGAGCTTCAGGTCGGCGATCACAACCTTTGCGCCTTCCGACACGTATTTCCTGGCAATCGCCAAGCCAATGCCGCTGGCCGAGCCGGTGACGATGCAGACCTTGTCCTTGAGCTTCATGGTTTTAACTCCCTATTTTGCAAGATAATCATGGACCACTTCGCCGAGGCCCAGCGTCAGGTCCGAGAGGATATGAACGGCGGATTTGACCTCCAGCACCGGCAGGTCGGCGACAGGCGCCAGCGCGTGCGGAAACAGCGCCAGAGCGCCCGGACCTTCCCACGCACCTTTCACCGTCAGGTCTTCGAGATAATAACGCACCAACTCGCAGATGCGCGGCGTGCAATCGACATGCGGAATGATCTTCAGCATGAAGTTCGGCTGCTTCAGGCTTTCCAGCACCTTGGCCGAGTCGAGCGTGCGGTGCTTGAAACCCATCGTCGCGGTTGCCACCCGCTGGCCGCCGTAATCGAGCGTGCCGACCAGTGCGTCCTTGACCGATGTCAGCGACGGTTCGGCCAGCTTCTTCGGAAAGCCCCAGATCTCGCGGCCGCCTGCGATCGGCGCGTCGTCATTCAAGTACATCGAATGGACATAGCCGCCATGCACGCCTTCATAGGTGACCGGAATGACCTGGCCAGACTCGGTATAGTCGCCGAAGCCGGTGGAATCCGGCATGCGGATGAACTCGTATTTCACCAGCGGTTCATCAAACTGCAACGGCTCCGGCACCACGCGGCGCAGCGCCTCCGGATCGGTGCGATAGGTGATGATCATGTATTCGCGATTGACGAAGCGGTACGGCCCAGGCGGATAGGACGGGCTCGTCAACGGCATGGCGAAGGCATTGCGGACGACATCTTCGATTTTCATGATTTTTTCTCGGCTCCATGTTTTTCGCAAAGATCGAAGACGCGAATACCGTTGGTTGGACGGGTGCGGCTCTGCCAATCCGGATGATTGAGTGTCCTGACCACATCGTCGTGCCCGGCCTTCCAGTGCTCTTCCACCGAGAGCCTTGAAAACTCATAGTCCTTTGACGCGCTTTCATAGTCGGCATGCCGATAGATCAGATGCACCATGGTGACCGCGCAATCATTGCCGATCTTTTCCAGGAGCCGCGCGTCCGGATCATCCTTGAGTTCGTCCGGCAGTTTCGCCATCAGCCGGCTGGCCGCCATGCGGATGGACTGGAGCTTGCGGAACTGATCCGTGTTCAGGCGCGTGCGGCTGGAGAAACGGATTTCCTTTTCGCGCGCCTGAACATCGAAAAGGTCCTTTGGCAGTTGCCCCTTTGCGCTGAACAGATCGATCTGGAAGATGCAGAGATCGCTTTCCAGTTCCGGTCCACCGAGAATGCGCTGCAGGGGCGTGTTGGAAACGATACCGCCGTCCCAGTAGTACCGGCCATCAATTTCGATCGGCGCGAAGCCCGGCGGCAGGGCGCCGGATGCGGCCACGTGTTTCGGCGAAAAATCGCATACGGTGTTGTCGAAATAGTTGAAATTGCCGCTCATCACATCGACCGCGCCGAGGCTGAGACGGATGGCCCCGGAATTGATCAGGTCGAAATCGATGAGCCCGGCCAGCGTTTCCTGAAGTGGAGCGGTATCGTAGAGGCTGATTGCGGCCATCGGGTCACCCGGAATGTTCCAGGGCGCGAGGGCGCGCGGCGTGAAGAAGCCCGGGACGCCCGTCAGGGAACCGAGCACGGCAGCCGACTCGTTGAACCACTTGCGCATCACGTCGCCATTCCCGAGGAAATGCCCCGATAGACCCGACGAGACGCGATGCCAGAAGGTGCGCAGGTTATCGACACGGGCATCGACCGGACTGCCGGCGATGATCGCCGAATTGATGGAGCCGATGGAAATGCCGGCAAGCCAATCGGGGCGGATACCGGCTTCGTGCAAGGCCTCGTAGGCCCCAGCCTGATAGGCGCCGAGCGCGCCGCCGCCCTGAAACACCAGCACGGTCTTTTCCATTGGAATGGTACTCACTGACTGCGTCCCCTTCGTATGCTGCACTTGCGAAATACTAGCACTTGGAAATGACGGTGTCCCACCTTCGCAGATTAAGTTTTGGTAACAAGGAAGGCCGGAGAAAAGCCATTACCCCACTAAAATTCAATAGCTTGATGGGCGGCATAAGACCCTGCCTGCTGACGCAATCGAATATTAATCCACCGGTGTGCGCTGCGCAACGCAACATAATGCGACACTGCAGATCGATCAAAAACCGGAGATGTGAACCGCGAAAAGCACCCACAACACGACATTCAGCACGAAACCGGCCACGAAGAGACGCTGGCGCACCCGCAACCGGTTGGATGTTACATGAACATAGGCATGGGCAAACCGGCTGAGCACAAACAGCCAGGCAATGGCGACCACGGCATGATTGACGCCGGCCGTTATGTACAACAGTAGGCAGACGAAGAAAAAAAGGACCGGCAGTTCAAACTGGTTGATCAGATTACGGGCGACTGTCGCGCTGGGCTCCGGCTCGATGGCAGGAATCCAGAAGTCGGACACCTTGGCAGTCCCGGCGCGCACGGCGCCATACCGGCGTTTCAGCATGAGAACATAGATGAGGTGGATCAGCGCGACCTGTGCGATGACCGGCCAGAAGATTGCAGTCGATGTTGGCATGATTACTCCGCCGGTTGGAACTGTCTGTGTTCTATAGCGGGGATCTATAGCGGAGCGGAAGGAAATCTAGAACAGGATTGGCACCACCTCCTCTGCATGGCGATCCATGCTTGACAGCTGTTTTATGAATGAACGATGTTCGAAAGCAGTGGATTAGCAGCGTTGCGAGAAAGAACCGTATGACCGAACAGCATGTCCCCCTAGCCCCGCTGCCTACCCATCATGCGTCCGCGATGCGCGGTCGCGACCCGCACGAACACCACCGGGTTGCGACGCCGCTCGAACTTCTGTTCGACCTGACCTTCGTCATCGCCTTTGGCCTTGCCGCATCGCAACTCGCGCACATGCTGGCGGAAGGCCACTACGCCGCCGGGCTGATGGGTTTCGGCTTTGCCATGTTCGCTGTCTGCTGGGCCTGGGTTAATTTCGCGTGGTTCGCCTCCGCCTTCGATACGGACGACTGGATCTACCGGCTTGCGACCATGGTCCAGATGGTCGGGGTGCTCATTCTTGCACTCGGCCTGCCGCGGATGTTCGAATCGATCGATCACGGCACCGACGTGGACAATGGCGTGATGGTTCTGGGTTACGTGGTGATGCGTGTCGCCATGATTTTCCAATGGCTGCGCGCCGCACGCCAGAACCCGGAGCGGCGCGCCGCCTGCCTGACCTATGTGGCGGCGGTTTCTATTGCCCAGCTCGGCTGGATCGCGCTGATCTTCATCGATATGCCGCTGCTACCGACTTTTCTCTGCGTCATCCTGTTGACGCTGATCGAAATGCTGGGTCCCGTCATTGCCGAACGCAAGAACGGCGGCACGCCATGGCACGCGCACCATATTGCCGAGCGCTACGGTTTGCTGGCGATCATCACGCTCGGGGAAGGCGTCGTCGGAACGGTGGCATCGATTTCCGCCATCGTCGGTGAGCAGGGATGGAACCTCGATGCCGTCCTCATCTGCATTGCCGGCACCGGGCTGACCTTCGGCATGTGGTGGTTGTATTTCCTGTTGCCTTCCGGCCAGATCCTGCACCGCTTCCGCAACCGCGCCTTCGTCTGGGGCTATGGCCACATGCTGATCTTCGCATCCATTGCCGCGACCGGTGCCGGTCTGCATGTGGCGGCCTATTACATCGAGCACAAGGCCCATATCGGCCCGGTTGCCGCCGTTTTGACTGTCGCCGTGCCGGTGTTTGCGTTTATCGCCCTGATCTTCGCGCACTACGTCTACTTGCTGCGCAAGCTGGAGACCTTCTATCTCGGACTGATGATCGGCATGACGGCAGTGGTGGCCTTGGCCATCCTGTGCGCCGCGGTAGGCGTCAGCATGACCATCTGCCTGATCATCCTGATGTTCGCGCCGCTCGTCCCCGTGGTCGGGTACGAGGTCAAAGGCCATCGCTATGGCAGCGCTGCCCTTCAGCGGACCTTGGAAGCCTGATACGCAAAGAAAAAGCGGCGAATATAAATCCGCCGCTTCTTTTCCATTCCGATTTTGCTGCCGCTTACATCGCGCCGGGATAGTTCGGGCTTTCGCGGGTGATGGTCACGTCGTGGGCGTGGCTTTCGCGCAAGCCCGCGCCGGAAATGCGCACGAAGGTGGCGCGCTCCTGGAAGTCCTTGATGGTGGCGCCGCCGACATAGCCCATCGACGCCTTGAGGCCACCGGCCAGCTGATGCAGAACGCCGGAGACCGGGCCCTTGTACGGCACCTGGCCCTCGATGCCTTCCGGCACCAGCTTCAGCGTGTCGCGCACTTCCGCCTGGAAGTAGCGGTCAGCCGAGCCGCGCGCCATGGCGCCGACGGAACCCATGCCGCGATAGGCCTTGAACGAGCGGCCCTGATAGAGGAACACTTCGCCCGGGCTTTCATCCGTACCGGCCAGCAGCGAGCCGATCATGCAAGCGGAGGCACCGGCGGCGATCGCCTTGGCCAGATCGCCCGAGAACTTGATGCCGCCATCGGCGATAACCGGGATGTTGGCGGCCTGGGCCGCCTCGACCGCTGCCATGATGGCTGCGAGCTGCGGCACGCCGACGCCGGCAACGATGCGGGTGGTGCAGATCGAGCCCGGGCCGATACCGACCTTGACGGCATCCGCGCCGGCATCGATCAGCGCTTTGGTGCCTCCTGCGGTCGCGACGTTACCAGCCATGACGCGAACCGAGTTCGACATGGTCTTGACCTTGGTCACCGCGTCGAGAACGCGCTGCGAATGGCCATGGGCTGTATCGACCACGATCAGATCGACACCGGCATCGATCAGCCGCTCGGCCCGCTCGATACCGTCATCGCCGACGCTGATGGCGGCAGCGGCCCGCAGGCGGCCCTGCGCATCCTTGGAGGCGTTCGGGTTGAGCTGCGACTTCTCGATGTCCTTGACGGTGATGAGGCCGACACAACGGCCGTCGCCATCGATGACCAGAAGCTTCTCGATGCGATGGGAGTGCAGAAGACGCTTTGCTTCCTGCTGATCGACATTTTCCGTGACCGTGATCAGGTTGTCGCGGGTCATCAGTTCGTAGATCTTCTGGCCCGGATCGGATGCGAAGCGCACATCGCGGTTGGTCAGGATGCCGACGAGACGGCCGGGAACCTTGCCGGTTGCGTTCTCAACGACCGGGATGCCGGAGATCGAATACATCTTCATCAACGCCAGGGCGTCGGCCAGTGTGGCGTCGGGACCGATGGTCACCGGATTGACGACCATGCCACTTTCGAACTTCTTGACCTGGCGGACCTGCTCGGCCTGTTCGATCGGGGTGAGATTGCGGTGGATGACGCCGATACCGCCGGCCTGCGCCATGGCGATCGCCAGGCGGCCTTCCGTGACCGTATCCATGGCAGAGGAGAGAATCGGCAGGTTGAGATCGATATCCTGGGCGATGCGGGTGGCGATGTTCGTCTGCCCCGGCATGACCTCGGAATGTCCGGGTTGCAGAAGAACGTCGTCGAAGGTCAATGCCTCCAAACCGGTTGCCGTTTCGATGATGCGCGCCATGGCCAAATCCCTTCAGTAAAAGGTGTTCTCCCCGCACAGTGGGTAACAGTGCGGCGGAAGACTCGCCGCGCTGAAGCTGGCGAGAGTTTCTTGGAAGTTGGCGAGGGCTGGTAACACGGATATGACGGGTTGGAAAGTGCAAAGCCCGGCAAGAGTGCCGGGCCAGCCAAGATTCTTTTCGCAGGTGCGATATCAGATTTCGAACTGGTAGGTTTCCGGCACGAATCGATAGCCCTGATCCTGCTTCTCGATGAAGCCGACGGCCGGGAACGGCATGTGGTAGCCGACGAAGGGCAGCCGGTCGGTGGCAATCATGTCGAAGACCTGTTTGCGGGTGGCGGCGGCCTTGGCCTTGTCCATGTCGAATCGCACTTCCCAGTCCGGCCGCTGCAGAGACAGCACGAAGTGGTTTGCCGTATCGGCGGTCAGCACCAGACCCTTTCCTTCCGATTCGACCTTGAAGATCATATGACCTGGCGAGTGGCCAAAGGCCGCCATGGCGGTGATGCCGGTTACCACCTCTGCACCATCGCCGATGAAGGTCATCTTGTCGGCCAGCGGCACGACGTTCTTCAGAACGCCCTTGTGCCCGCCCTCGGCCGGGGTTCCGACGCGGGCCTCGTCCTTCCAGAAATCGAACTCGGCCTGACCTGCAACATAGCGGGCATTCTTGAAGGCAGGTGCGCCGCCTTCCATCAGACCGCCGATATGATCGCCGTGCATATGGGTGATGACGACGATGCTGACCTGATCGGGCGTGTAACCGGCGGCGGCGATCCCCTCAAGCAGATGACCGGCACCGGCCTCGCGGCCCCCCTCGCCCATTCCGGTGTCGAACAGGATAACCTCCGAGCCGGTATCGATCAGGGTCGGCGAAAAGCCGTTGACGAATTTGTCGGTGGGCAGGAAATTCGCCTTGAGCAGATCGCCGACCGCTTGCGGCGTCTGGTTGGTGCCGAAGGTTTCCTCCGGCTTTTCGCCGATGCGTATGCCGTCGCTGATGACGGTGACGCCGAAATTGCCGATCTTGAAACTGCTGGTTCTGCCTGCAGGTATTTTCATCGTGTCCGCTTTCGTGTCGCTTTGTGCGAAGGCCGCCCGCGTCATTACGAACGGTGCCGCCAGAGCGCCAGCGGCTGTCGCTCCAAATAAGGCACGGCGGCTCAAGGGAATAGACGTCGTCATGCTGTTCTCCATTTTTTTGATTGGAAGGCGGCTTGTCGGACTGGATGGCGGGTCCATCCAGTCCGGCAAGTCAACATCTAGGGCCTTGACAGGAGATGACCGCTGAACTCACACGGATGTGATCGGAAAGTGAGGGCTCCAGGACGACTTTTGCCCCAAAAGTCCTATGTTCCGCTCGCTCCGCAGTCGCGCAAGGCCGTTCGCATGAATCGCATCGTACCGATGATCCTCGCCGTTGCTCTGTTCATGGAGCAGATGGATTCCACAGTCATTGCCACCTCGCTGCCGGCGATCGCCCATGATCTCGGCGTCGGGCCGATCACGCTGAAGCTGGCACTGACCGCCTACATGGTATCGCTGGCGATCTTCATTCCCTTGAGTGGCTGGATGGCCGACCGGTTCGGCGCCAAGCGCATCTTTCGCGCCGCCATCCTCGTCTTTGTCTTCGGCTCGATCCTCTGCGCCGTTGCCGACAGCGTGCTTGCCTTCGTCGTCTCGCGCTTCCTGCAGGGCATGGGCGGGGCGATGATGACGCCTGTCGCCCGCCTCGTTCTGGTGCGCTCGACGCAGCGCAGCGAACTGGTCGGCGCCATGGCGCTGCTGACCATCCCCGCCCTTGTCGGGCCACTGGCCGGACCGCCGCTCGGCGGCTTCATCACCACCTATTTCTCCTGGCACTGGATCTTTCTGATCAACGTGCCGGTTGGCATTATCGGTTACATTCTGTCGGGCATCTACCTGCCGGAGATCAAGAGCGACGCGCCGCCGCCGATCGATATCAAGGGCTTTTTCCTGAGCGCCATCGCCGCCTCCGGCACGATGTTCGGTTTGTCGGTTATGAGCCTGCCGGCGCTGCCGCCGCAGATCGGTGCCGCAGCCGTCATCATCGGCGTCATCTGCGGCTTTCTCTATGTCCGCCACGCGCGGCGCCATCCCGCCCCGCTGCTCGATCTCAACCTGTTCAAGGACAGCGCTTTCCGGGCAGCGGCCATCGGCGGCACGCTGTTTCGCATCTCTATCGGTGCCGTGCCCTTCCTGATGCCGCTGATGCTGCAGGTCGGCTTTGGGCTGACACCGTTCCAGTCCGGCATGATCACCTTCGTGGGTGCCGTCGGTGCGCTCACGACAAAATTCTTCGCCAAGCGCGTGCTGATCTTTGCCGGCTTCCGCACCACGTTGATCTTTGCCTGCATCACCGGAACGATCCTGACTTTCGTCAACGGCCTGTTCACCCCGGCAACGCCTTATGCCGTGATGATGTTCATCCTGCTTTTGGCCGGTTTTGCCCGCTCGTTTTTCTTCACCAGCGTCAATGCTCTGGCTTTCGCCGATATCCCGGATTCGCAGGCGAGCAAGGCGACGTCGATGGCCGCCGTCCTGCAGCAGATGAGCCTGGCGCTCGGCGTGGCCGTCGCCGGTGCGATCCTTGAAATCGAGACGACGCTGACGGGCTCCGCGCTGGAACTCAGGGATTTCCAAATCGCTTTCATGCTGATTTCGGCAATCACGCTGACGGCGATCATTCCGCTGATCCGCATGTCGAAAACGGCGGGCGCATCAGTGTCCGGCCACCGGATACCGCAGGACCCGGAAGCGGAGACGATCAGCGTCAAATAATGCGGGAACAGCTTATAGCGGCCGCTCGCAAACCGCCGACAGCTTGTTGCCGTCGGGATCGCGGACATAAGCCGCATAGAAATGAGCGTGAAATGGCCGCAAGCCCGGCGCACCCTCGTCGGTGCCGCCATGGGCAAGCGCTGCCTGATAGAAAGCATCGACCATGGCACGGCTTTCCGCTTCGAGCGCGACCATGGAGCCATTGCCGATCGTCGCGGCCTTGCGATTGTGCGGCGTGACAACCCACAAGCGGCAGCGTTTATCGTTCTCGGCCCCATAGCCGATCTCGACATCGTCCTGCTCGCGGCGCTGCAGGCCAAGCGGAGCGAGCGCCGCATCGTAGAACAGCTGCGCCCGGTCAAGATCGTTGGTGCCGATGGTGACATAGAGAAGCATGGCTCAATCAGCCTCGACCTGATCGCGCTCGTCCACCACCTCGCGTTCGTCGATCTCGGTCTCGCTGTCATAGAGCGAGCGGGCGCCGGGCTTGCGGCCCTTGAAGCCTTTGGCGAGCAGGAACATCTCCACCGATTCGGCCCGCGAAGCCGCCGGCTTCACATGGATGACCTGCTTGAAATTCTGCTTCAGCAGCGTCAAAAGCTCGCGCTCGGCACCGCCCTGGAAGGTCTTGGCGAGGAAATGTCCGCCTTCGCCGAGAACGTCGATGGCAAAATAGGCAGCGACTTCGCAGAGATGCATGGTGCGGATATGGTCGGTCTGGCGATGGCCCGTCGTCGGTGCCGCCATGTCGGACAAGACCAGATCCGGCGTACCGCCGAGCGCCGTCATCAGCTTTTCCGGAGCCGTCGGGTCGAGGAAGTCCAGCTGCAGGATATGGACGCCGGCCAGCGGATCGAGTTCGAGAAAATCGATCGCCACGACCTTCGGATCGCTGTCGGTCGAGTTCGTCACCTTGGCGGCGATCTGCGACCAACTGCCCGGGGCAGCGCCGAGATCGATGATGCGCTTGGCACCGGAAAGGATCTTGTGCTTCTCGTCGATCTCCAGGAGTTTAAACGCCGCGCGGGCGCGATACCCTTCGAGCTGGGCGCGCTGCACATAGGGATCGTTGATATGCCGCTCGATCCAGCGCCGCGACGACGCCTTCAGCTTGCCCTTCTTGACCTTCTGGCCAAGCTTGCGCCCGGTGCGGTTTCCGCCGATCGGGGGTTTTGTCATTGCGTGTTTCCTTCGTGGGAACCGTGCTGCGTGCCGCGCGGATACCGGCGGGCACGTCCGCGCCGCCATACACCGTCATCGGCCATCATGTCGGTCAAAAGCCCTTCGCGCAGGCCGCGATCGGCAACGCGCATGCGCTCGGATGGCCAGCGGCGGCGAATGGCTTCAAGAATGGCGCATCCGGCCAGAACCAGATCGGCCCGGTCCGGCCCGATGCAGGGATTGGCGGCGCGCGCGGTGAAATCCCAGGACAGCAGACGCGCTTGCATGGCTGAGACCTCGTCGTCCGACAGCCACAGACCATCGACCTTGCGGCGGTCGTAACGCGGCAGGTCGAGATGCACGCCGGCCAGCGTCGTCACCGTGCCGGACGTACCGATCAGGTGAAAGCCGTTCTCATCACCGGGATTTTCCAGCGTGTGGATGGCCGGGCAATCGAAATTGGCCAGCATGCCCTGAACCTCGGTCACCATCGCCTCGAAACTCGCCGGCGAGACGTCCTGGCCGCCATGGCGCTCCGACAGCGTCACGACGCCGACCGGCAGCGATGTCCAGTGGGTGATGTGATTGGCAAGACGGCTTGAGCGGTTCTCGCCGATCTTGATGACGGCGATTTCCGACGAGCCGCCGCCGATGTCGAACAGAACCACCGATTTGGTTTCGCGCCCGACCAGCGACGAGCAGCCGGAGACGGCAAGCCGTGCTTCGGTCTCGCGGTTGATGATTTCAAGCTCCAGGCCGGTTTCCGCCAGAACCCGCTCCAGGAAAGCCTCGCCGTTTTCGGCGGCACGCGCGGCCTCGGTGGCGATCAGCCGGGTCTTGCGGATGTCGCGGGTCTTGAGCTTGGCGGCGCAGACTTTCAGGGCCTCGATCGAGCGGTCCATCGCGTCCTGCGACAGGCGGCCGGACGCACCAAGCCCTTCGCCGAGCCGGACGATGCGCGAAAAGGCATCGACGACGCGGAACTGACCCGGGCGTGTCGGCTGCGCAATCAAGAGACGGCAATTGTTGGTGCCGAGATCAAGCGCCGCGTAGAGCGGCGAGCCCATGTCGGAGCCATACGAAAAGGCCTGGCCATTGCCGCGCCGCTCGTGACCATTGTTGCCCGCCGATGGCCGCTCGTCGATCCGCGTGCTGGACACTGCTAACTGCGGTGGCTGCTGCTTTGCGCCGTCACTGACGGGCCGCGTCTTTTCGCTGGCCGCAAGCGGACGGCCCTGCAGGCTGCGGCGCTGCCGGTTCTTCTTGCTGCGTTTGCGGCTGGAAGTGTCTGCGCCAGGTGCTGTGGCGACTGCCTTTGCACCTGCGGCGTCGTCACCGGCGTCCGCTGCCGCAGACGGCTGTGCCTGACCGGATTTGGAACGCCGCCTGCGCTTGCGCTTGCGCACCGGTTCTCCGGCCGCATCTGTCACTTCGGGACGCCGTGTTTCTCCGTTACCAACGGAGGAACTGGCATTCGCAGAGGCTGCGCGGGACGGTTTTCCCCGCCTGCGCTTGCCTTTGCCGGAACGAGGTACTGATTGCCCATCGTTTCGGTCTGCTGCCGACGCCCCGGAAACGGACGGCTGTTCGCCGTTGTCGGGGTCTCTCACGTGTCTGTCCATTGCACCGCGCGGAACGATAGCCGCTCAAGGCGCTCTCTTGATTTTCGTTGGGTGGACTTTATCAGTGACACCCCAATTCGCCAAATTCTTTTTATACCCGGCTCCAGCGCCGCCCGATCCCGCTGACGGCAGGTTGTCTTTGAGAGTTTTTATCCGCTACGGCGGATTTTTTACCAACATCCCTTGCATCCCCCGATCTTTTGTTTATAAGCCCGCTTCACCGGCTGGGCACAAACATCGCCCAAGCAGTTTTGGGGAATAGGTTAACGGTAGACCCACGGACTCTGACTCCGTTAGTCCTGGTTCGAATCCAGGTTCCCCAGCCAAGCTTCTTTACAAGCAACTTCAGTTAGTTAGCCGTGCTGGAAACGCCGGTGCAGTCGCACGGGTGCGTGCTCCGGATAACGGAAGAGCCGAGCGTGGCACGGTTGCGGTGCTTGGTCGTCCAGCCGAGAGATGCGTGCGCACGTCGCCCAACGCACCATAGAGGCTCGGCTCGCGGGAGCATCCTCGCGTCGTTCATATAGCCTATTTCTCAAAGCGGCCCGTGGCGTCCCGATCGCGGGCGTATTTCTTCATGCGCGGAAACGGCGGCAGCCAGGATTCCCGGCGGGTCGTCCAGAGTTCGTAGGTTGGTATCAGCTGGTCGGGGGCATCGAGAGCCCCGAGGTTCACCTCGATTTCGTCGGCGCTGCGTGCAAAAACGGGCGAGCCGCAGCAGGGGCAGAAGAACCGCCCGGCATAGTCGCGGGTTTCGCCATCGATCGTTACAGCATCCTGGGGAAAGATCGCGGAGGCGTGAAAAAGCGCCCCGTGATGCTTGCGGCAGTCGAGGCAATGACAAAGGCCGACCCGATATGGTGCGCCTGACGCGACAATTCGAACGCTGCCGCAAAGGCAACCGCCGGTAAACCGGTCCATGCTGGGTCTCCTCTCGCCCTCAATCGGATGGATTGTTTACAACGAACGGTACTGTCCGTGCAATTTCCCAACGAGGGCGATGTGCTGTCTGTCCGTCGCGAGGGGCGTGATCGCCGCCGAGAGGCGAGCCGGGCTATCGCCTGCGCCATCACGGCGTTCGCTGGGTTCATGCTATGTATGGCAGAAAGCAGGACACGCCGACGATGGCGGCGTTCTTCGCCATTGCCCACGCATTCGGCCCTGACGACTGATTTTTCTGCCCACCCCTGCCAGCCTGAGCACAATACAGCGCAATCAGAACCCGGACACATATCCGATCAGCATCGAATCTTCGTGCGTCGGCGCCGGGGCAATGTTGATCTTGCCGCGCATGGTCTGCAGGTTGAGGCCGATGCTGAAGCCGGTCTTGATGATGGTGCCCTGGTTGGCGTTCAAGGCTCGCAGGGCTTCGTCGATCTGGATATCAATCAGAAACCGCAAACCCTTTTTCAGTTGCGACCTGTCGCTGAGCGCCAGCCTGCTGCGCAGCATGGCAAGGAATGGGTCATTGAAGAGGAAGATCTTGCGTTCCTTGGTCAAAACCAGCGTCGGGGCCGGTGACGCCTGGACGATGGCGTTCAAATTGGCCATCGACGCTTTTGCCTCAAGAAGCTCGATGCGGCACAGCGCCCATTTGAAGCTGATCGCTCGGAGCAGCGACGCAAGATTGGTGGAATCCGGGATCTGGCCCGCCGCCGATTCGACGAGATCGGCCGTGCTGACGCCGGATCCCGCAGCGATGCGGCTCAAACCGTCCCAGTAGATGCGCTCCAGCCGGATCCCCCGCCGTTCGCCCGTCCTGCCGCCCACGGCCTTGAAATGCGGCTCGACTTCTTCGGCAGCGATTCTCGGCAACGCGCTGCGCGTCTCCGGCGTTGGCTGAGTGGCCTCACTGACCGGCATGGCATCCTCCAGTGCCATATCAACGCTCCGTCAGCGCTTCCGAGCGCGCCTTGTTGATCGGCTTGAGAAGATAACTCAGGATCGTCTTGCGGCCCGTCATGATCTCGGCCGAGGCGACCATGCCCGGCATGATCGGATAGGACTGTCCGTCCCTTTCGAGCTCGGAGCGGTTGGTCTTTACCTGGACGAGGTAATAGGTCTCGCCTTTTTCCTTCTCGACCAGACTATCGGCGGATATGTTGACGACCTCGCCATCCAGCCCTCCGAAGATCGAAAAGTCATAGGCGGTCACCTTCACCACGGCCTTTTGACCACGGCGCAGGAAGGCGACGTCGCGCGGCGATATGCGCGCCTCGATCAACAGGGTATCGGCTGTCGGCACGACACCGGCGATGACGCTGCCCGGGTCGACATAGGCCCCGATCGTATTCACATCGAGCGTATTGACGATACCATCAACGGGCGAACGGATGTCGGTGCGCTTCACCCGGTCGGTCGCGCCCCGGATCGTTTCGTCGACGACCGAAAGTTCCGAGAGGGTCTGCGCCTTCTCCGTCAAGGCCTGCTGCTGCAATTCGAGCGTCACATCGTTGACGAGGAGTTTTGCTTCCTCGATGCCGCCTTTGAGCCGCACCAGGCTTTCCTCATAGACCCGCAACTGTCCCTGCTGGTCCGTCAGGTCGCGCTCGACCTTCAGCACTTCCGTTTCGGCGACGAGTTTCTTTTTGGCAAGCGGCGCGATCAGGTCGCGCTGGCGCTCCGCACTTTCGATGTTCTGCTTGAGATGGGCGATATTGGCATAAGCTTCGCTCAGCTCGTTCTGCTTCTGCTTGGTCCGTTCATTCAGCACGTTGACCTTGTTGCGATAGCTGGCGCGGTTGGCGTCCAGCAGCTTCTGCTCATTGAAGCAGACGTCCTTGGCAACGGCGAGGATTTCCGGCGGGCAGATGAAGACGGCGGTATAATCGCCCGCCTCCTCCAGAGTCAGGCGGGCCACCTTCGCCCCCAGCGCACGGGCCTTCGCCACAGATTCGCCCAGCGATGATTCGGTGGTGGTGTTTTGAAGCTGAACCAAAAGCTGCCCCTTGCGGACGACCTGGCCGAGATGGACAGCGATTTCCTGAACGATCCCGGCTTCGGATGTCTGGACAACCTGGGTTTTCGAAACCGGGATGACCCGCCCTTCGCCCCGCGCCAGTTCATCGATTTCGGCGAAGGCCGCCCAGGCGACGAAACAGACGATGCACAGCGCCACCAGAGCGAGGATGGCGCGGGCAAGGAGGGGTGGGTTGTCCAACTGGGCTTTGCTCATGCCTGCACCGGACGGCTGCGCTGCATCGTTTCGAAAACCGCGGCCTTTGGACCGTCGGCAACGATGCGTCCCTTGTCCACCACGATCAGCCGATCGACCAGTTCCAGCATGCTATGGCGATGGGTGGCGATCAAAAGCGTGGTTTCAGGCCCGAATGCGTTGCTCAGCCGGGATATCAGATGCCGCTCGCTGGCAAGATCCATCGCCCCCGACGGCTCATCGAGGAAAACGATCTTCGGCTTGACGAGAAGCAGCCGGGCGATTGTCAGAGCTTGCTTCTGCCCACTCGACAGGTTGCCGCCGCGTTCGCCAACAGGCATGTCGAAACCGCGTGGATGATTGGCGACGAACTGATCGACGCCGGTCATGCGCGCGACCTCGAGAAGCTCGTCATCGGTCGCGTCCGCACGGCCCATCAGAAGATTTTCCTTGACCGTTCCGGACAACAAATCCGACGATTGGCCGGCAACGGCGACGGCGGCCCTCACCTCCGCCATATGATACTGACGGATATCGACGCCATCGATCAGCAGGCGGCCGGATTCGGGCAGATACAGGCCGTCGAGCAGCCGCCCGATCGTCGTCTTTCCGGATCCGATACGGCCGATAATGCCGATTTTCTCACCCGGCGATACCGAAAACGACAGTTGATTGATGACGGGATAATCCGAGCCCGGATATTGGAAGGAGACGTTCTCGAAACGGAAACTGCCCTGCTTGATCTGCCGGTTGACGAACCCCGCTGTGGACGGCCGGTCGTCCGGCTGCTCCATGATCTTGTCAAGAATACGCAACGACATCATCGCCTGCCGGAAGCGGGCAAGCGTCATGGCAATCTGCCCAAGCGGCGCGCCCGCCCTGCTTGCCAGCATGACGGTGGCAATGATCGCCCCCATGGCGATTCGCCCTTCGGCGAACTCATAGGCGCCGGCGATGACGATCAAGGTGCTCACGGTTTGCTGGATGAAGGTCGTGGAATTGACCGCGTTTGCGGAAATCTGCTTGATCTTTTCGCTGGTCCGGCTGGAATTCTTTGTCAACTCCTGCCAGCGCCGCAGCATTCCTGCCTCAGCGCTCAGGCTTTTCAACGTTTCGATCGTTGAAATCGTCTCGACGAGGAGAGATTGCCGGCGGGACGCCTCATTGGCCGCCGTCGCCATGCTTTTGCCGATCTGGGCCTGCGCAACGAGGCCGACGATGACAGTCAGGATAAAGGCGACAGCCGGGATGACCACCAGCCAGCCGGCGATCAGATAGATGACAAACAGGAAGATGAAGACAAAGGCGCTGTCGATCAGGACGCCGATCGTGTTCGACGTGAAAAACTCGCGCACGAACTCATATTGCGTCACGCGGTTCGCATATTCCCCGGTGGACTGCGGCCGCGATGCAAGCGTCGAGTTCAGAACCTTGTCGAAAATCAGCTGGGACAGGCGCAGATCGGCCTTTCGGCCGGCATAGTCGATCAGCGACGATCGCGCGGTTTTCAGGAGAAAATCAAACAGATACGCCAGCGTAATGCCGATGGCGAGCACCCACAGGGTCGGCATCGCCTTGTTCGGCAAAACCCGGTCGTAGACGTTCATAGTAAACAGCGGCGAACCGAGCGCGATGAGATTGATGAACAGCGCGGCCACAATGACGCGCAGATACGTTCGCCAATAGGGGACGAGGGTCGTTGTCAGCCAATGGCGCTTCTCAATTTCCACGGCATTGCCGACAAGCGCTTCTTCCGAGGCGTTGACGTAATACACGCTGAAGGCAAACGCGGCCAAGGGCTTGAAGCTGGTCAGCTTTTCGCCCGGCAGACGGATCGCCGCTCCATTTTTGGCGGTCATGTCAAGAAGATAGGCACCATTCTCATCGCGATCGAGTAGTGCCAGGACCCGGCCTTCCGGCAAGAGGATCACCGCGGGACAGTCGAAATTTCCCGTGCGGCAATCGCGCTCTTCGACCTTGCGGACCTGCAGCCCGATGCGTTCGGCGATCCGCTCGACATCATCCAGTTCGAGCGATTCCGTCAGCTCATCCGGCAGGCCGGAAAAAAGAACGGTATCGGATGCCGGCCGCCCAAAATAGGTGGCGACCGACTTGAACGCCGTTTTGAAGTTCCGCAACGGAATGGCACCGGTACTTTCCATTGCTATGTTCAGCATCGCCGTGTACCCGGTTGGTTACTGGGACCGGATGGGGGCGAGCAGATCGAACGGCTTGTCGGCGCTTTGATGGGAATCAAGCTCGACATAGTTTGCGTCCTGAACCGTGGGCGGAACACCGAATTCCTGCCGGGCATATTCGGTACCCTGATCCATCGGCTTCAGGCCCATCGTTGCCACGAGCTTTCCGGAGGCGGCCAGAATCTTGTATTCGGCAAACAGTGCCGCAAGCCGGGCCGTGTCGGACAGAACGCTGGTGTTGAAGCGGGTATTCTGCGCATCCAGCACATCCAGCAACGAGCGCTGCCCGACGCGGAACTGTTCACGGTAAGACGAAACCAGCTGGGCGTTTGTCTTCGACTGCCGCGACAGGGCCGCAGACAGTTCACCGCGGCTTTTGCGCTCGTTCCAGGCTGACCGCACGGATTCCTCGACTTCGCGATGGGTTTCGTGAAGAACCTCGCGCTGCTCGCTGGCGCGGCGGATCTGCTCCTGCTCGCGGGCAATGTCGATACCGCCACGATACAAGTTCCAGCGTGCGACGACGCGCGCCTGCAAGTCGTTGGTATTGCCGTAGTCGCCGTTTATGTCATCGCCGGTGCTGGCGCTCGCCTCAAGATTGACCTTCGGCAGATAGTTTGCCCGGGCGCCCTGCACGCCGGCGTCGGCGGCGTCGATATCAGCCGCTGCGGATGACATCCGCGGGCTGCTCTTGGTCGCGATGAAGATTGCGTCATCAAGCGTGCGTGGCAGGAATTTCGCGACGGAGCCCGGTGTTTCCACCTTGGAGATCGCCTCGCCGACAACCTTCAGGAAACGGATTTTCGTTGCCTCAAGCTCCTGATTGGCCTCAATAAGGCGTGCACTTGCTGCCTCCAGGCGTTCGTTGCCCTGAAGCCCATCGGCATCGGTCAAAGTACCGCCCCTGATGCTGTCCCGGATATCGCCAAGTATCTGTTTGTGGAAGCCGAGGTTATCCTTGGCCGCCTGAACGATCTTGGTCTGAAGGATGTATTCCAGATAACTCTGAACGACCTCAAGCGCCAGCGACTCGGATCTCTCGAGAACCCGGAACGATGCGCCATCGACCCGCGACGCTTGCCGGTTGACTTCGGCACGCCGCGCTCCACCGTCATACAAGGTCTGGGTAATGCTCAAGCTGACATCGGACGGAGACAGGCTATCGTGATCGGACGACAAACCACCCGAAGTCGGGCTTGCCAAGCGGCGCTTGCCTGCCCCGGCTTCCAGATCGATCGACGGCAGGTACAAGCCCCGCGCCTGACGCAACTCAAACTCCACGGCTTCGCGATTTTTCGTCGCCTGCAGAATCTGTGGATTGGTCTTCAATGTCTTGTCGATGGCCTGCTTCAGACTCATAGCCTGCGCAGCACCACCTGGAATAAAACCAAACGCCACGGTTGCACAGAGAACCGCGATCAGCCCGCTTCTTTTCTTCATCAATGTCTCAACTCCCCGACATGCATCGAGCCAATCCCCTAAAAGATAGTTCTGACGAACTTCAAGAGGAGAAACCCCAGGATCAACATTTATAGTCGCTATCCACAATCAGGATTCGCAGTCCATATAAATATCTATGTTTTCTATTATAAAATTACCGACCAAGACTGGTTAATATTTATCCACGCGCTCAGAGTGCCTGAACGAAGAATCTCCACCCGTGCCAGCCCCAGCGCAGTCATACGACAACTGGATTTTTTTAGCCTGTCCATTTTTGGGCCATTCTATTGCGCAAGATTCTTGGCCTTTGATAGTTGCATTTCTGCGACATACCCCCGTCAATCGCCGAGCTGTTGAGTCTGCGTCCTGCATTGGATGATGAGACCAAATATCACTGTACGGATCAATATTGAATTAGTTTCACCCCAACAAGAACAGCCTAATATAAATAGAAAAACGCGACCGGTATTCCGGCCGCGTTTCTCTTTTCATCCGATCAGTCCACCATTCAGTCTTTATACAGAATGGGAGGCCGCCGTTGCATTGTGATCATCGTCATAGAGTACCTTGACAGTCGATGTGTAGTCTTGAAGGACTGCCACATCATGCCAGGCGCCATTGCCGTTGACGCTGACAATCGTATCGGCGCCATTGACGGTTGTCTTCACGCTCGCCAGAGCATCGGCTTCGCTTGCCTCATGACCGAGCAGCGATGTGAGAAGGCTGGACACATCCAAGACATCGCCTTCGCTGTCCTTGTAGTCGGCAATAATATCAGCCAGGGCAATCCCGTTGAAGGCATCGGCATCCAGAACGAAGGTGTCCGCCCCAGCGCCGCCCGTCATGGTCATGTGGGCCAAACCACCGGCCAGGATATCGTCGCCGGCGGTGCCGAAGGAACCGTCCCCCACGATGGTGTCGAAACCGACCTCGATGAAATGGCCGTTCGAGCCGTCGTCGAAGGTAAACGTGCCCTCGGCGAGAACGGACTGGCCATCGTCCTGCCCGTCCACCGGTGTCGCATCGAGCGAGATGCTGGCAACACGGTTGTCGGCCAGGCTCGACAGTTCGCCTGCATCGCTGATGCCGTTGTTATTGGCATCAATCCAGATGGAGAGCCTGGAGAAAGCGTCGTCGCCGGCATCGATCTTGCCGTCGCCATTGCTGTCGAGCGTCGCAAGAGCCGCAACGCCACCGGCATGATTGCCACCGGCAAAGCTCGGCGTGAAGATCTCCGAACCATTGTCGATCTTGCCGTTACCATCGGCGTCGTAAGCCAGGATGCCATCCTTGCTGGTCCAGGCGACTTTGTCGGCCTTGCCATCGGCATTGATATCGAAAGTGACGCCATTGTCGATCGATGAGAAGGCGAAACCGTTGTTGTCGAGGTCAAGGATGATGGGGTCGGTTGCGCTGTTGTATGCAACGAAATCCGCACGTGTCAGTGCAGCAACTTGCGCAGCAGTGACCCCGTTCAGCGTAGCGACCAACGAACGGCTCGCTCCTCCCCCTGAATTCCAGTTTGTATCAAACCAGATCTGAGCGGCACCCGCGGTACTGTTGTAAACCACGACGTAAGACTTGTTGGCACTGTCGGTATCCGCCAGGATCTGCGCTTCGGTCTGTGCGGTTGTAATGACGATCACGTCATCGTCGAAGGACGAACTGATTGCTGCGATGCTTGCTGCTGTCTCGAAATCGGCGGAGGCCAGCGTCGTCCCCTCAGAAGAGCCTGACGTGTTGCTAAAACCCACAGCACCAGAACCGTTTCCATCCAGGAAAGCAATCTTGTCTTTCCCGGCAATGAACCCATTCACGGTATCGCTTCCAGTGTTGGTGGCGAAACGTATCTGGTCCTGATCCGAATTTGCCGCGGAAAGAGTGATGGTGTCGTTTCCGCCCCCTGCATTGATCGTGTCGTTTCCGCCGCCGCCCGTTATGGTATCTGCACCGGACGACCCCAGGATCTTGAAGCCTTCCGACTGGTTGGAGAGGTTCAGCGTCGTCGCACTGGTCAGCGTGAACCGTTCCACGTTTACAATCTGAGCATTGCTCGAACTCGTAAAGCTGGAGCCCACGCTCACGGTATCGGTACCACCACCGCCATTGATCAGATGGTCGTTCTGATCGCCGACAATGGTGTTGTCGGAACTGCCGCCAATGATGTAATCGCGTCCACCACGACCGTCGAGTACCGCATCTGAAGACCGGGCATCGATCAGAATGTCGTCTCCGGAGCCGCCGAGGATCAGATCATTCTCGCTGGAACGCTGCACGGCAACGGCCACACTGCCCGTCGAAGCAATGCCGTCCGTGGCCGCATAGTTGAAGGAGCCGGATGCGCCATCGTTCAGATCAACGACAACTTGCGTGTTCCCATTGTCAAACGCTCCCGAAGAGACAATCTGAACGCCGCTACCGGGTGTCCAGCTGTAGCTGTTGATCGTCAGGCTGTCGCCGTTGGCATCTGTATCATTGCTCAGCAGCCACGCATGATCAAATTCAACGGCCGTTCCTGGGCCAAAGTTGGAGGCGTTGGTAAAGATACGGTCGGCGGCACCGACCGGTGCTGTATTTTCGACCACATCCGTCACCGTAATGGCCACATCCTTCGTCGCTGCCGGATTGACGCCATCCGAGGCGTTGACGGTGAAGTTGTAGACATTGTTGCCGCCGGCGTCGGCCGGGACCTCGAAGTTCGGCGACGCTTTGAATGTCACCGCACCCGTGGCGGAGATATTGAACAGATTGGCATCGGCACCGGTGAGCGTGTAGGTCAAGGCTACGCCTTCCGGATCGCTTGCAACCGCCTGGTATACCACGTTGGAAATGGCGGCATTCTCGGCTTGGCTCCCTGTCGCACCGGACGTTATTACCGGTGCTTCGTTGACATTTGTCACCGAAATCGCGACGGCCTTTGTCACTGCCGGGCTGACACCATCCGTCACATTGACAATGATGTCATAGACATTGTTGCCACCGGCATCGGCCGGCGCTTCGAAATTCGGAGACGCCTTGAACGTGACAGCGCCTGTCGACGAGATGGTGAACAGAGATGCGTCTGCCCCGGTCAGAGAATAGGTCAGGGTGGCGCCTGGGTCCACGTCGCTTGCCACAGTCTGGTATACGACATTGGCGATCGGCGCGTTTTCAGCCTCGCTTCCGGTCGAACCGGAGCTGATAATCGGCAGGTCGTTGACCTGTGTTACCGCCAGGTTGAAGGTCCCAACCACCGGTACCGAACCATCTTCGTTGCCGTCTTCGACCTTGACGTTGAAGGACGCGGTGGAGCCCTCCGAGCCATCGTGGTTGAATTTGATCAGGCCAGCGATCAACTCTGCAGCCGTGAACGAGGTTGCCGAAGCGCCGCCGTTGGTAATCGTACCGTGTGACAGGTTGGATACCTGGAACGTCACGCCGGCAGCATTGTCATCCACATCGCTATAGCCAAGCTTGGCAAGCGTCAGCACCACACTGCCGCCTTCGGCAACCGTTTCCGTCAGGGTACCGGCAAGGACCGGCGCATCATTGATGGCGATCAGATGGATGGTCGCCACCTGCGGCGCGCTGTCGGCGAGGCCGTCGTTGACGATCACGGTCACGGTCCGGTCGAGAGCAACATGCGGGTTATCGCTGCTGTTCAGATAGACGATGTTCTTCAGGATGGTTTCGTAACGGTTGACCGACGCAGAGCCGGTAATCTGCATGATACCGGTTGCGGGGTCGTAGGAAACGGTCAGGCCTGCTGCGGCAGCCGTTGCGGTCGCATTGAGCGACAGTGTTTCGGCTGGTGCGTCCTGAATGTTGCCCAGTGTCAGCTTCATCGATTGCAGGTTCGGCGAATCGACATCCGAGAGATCAGCCTGCCAGGCGAACTGCTGCGGCGACTGTTCGACCGCATTGATCGTTGTATCGTTGCCCGCAGCCGTCGTGCTCAGATCGATGACCGGGATATCGTTGGTGCCGGTGATGGTGATGGCGATGTCCTTGGTGATGGTATCACCGTCACCATCTGCAACCGTGTAGGGGATATGCATCACCACGGTCTGGCCGGCCGCAAGGGCGTCGAATGCCGTTCCAGGCTCGATCGAAATCTGGTTATTGGCGGTGTCGAAGCTGATGGCCGGCGTGCCCAGGGTAACCCCCAACGGCAGGCCGGTATAGCTCGGCGTGCCGACCGATACCGCGGTGTTGATTCCATCGGCACCGAAGTTGAAGTGAACGCCCTCAACCAGAGTGACGCTCTTGCTCTCGTTTTCGGTCATGGCCGCGGCCACGTCGATTGCGGTCGGCAAGCTGTCGGCCACATTGACGGAGAACTGCCCGGCCCCAAGCGTCACCGTATCGCCGTCGCCGTCTCTGGCTTGGACGTACGCGCTGAGATCAAGCTTCAGCGTGTCGTTGCCGGCACCGTGATCAAGCTCGCCGATCAGCACGAATGTGGCAATGCCGGTTGCCGACACCTTGAGCGTGAACAATGGAGTAGCCGGGTCGTTTGCGGCATAACCGGTCAGCGTCGTACCATCGGAAACGATCTTGACCTGCTGGCCACCGGCCGTAACGGCGCCGAGATTTTCCGCCGTTGTGATGGTCTTCAGCGCAAATGCTGCACCTCCATTGATGTCATCGGCGCCGACGTCGACCAGCGGGGAAAGATCCACCGTGGTTGAGCTAGTGGCTGTTTGGTGCTCCGACTCGATCTGGAGACTCCAGTTCCTCAATGTGCCCGTGTCCGCACCGAGATCATCCTTGATTTCGAGTCTCCAGGTGCCGGACATGGTCTTGCCGTCGAGCATGGAAAGCATGTCGATCGCCGGGCGCCATGTGCCAACGAACGGAGCACCAGCGTTTGTCGATGGGAACCCATTCAGCGCTTCGTCATCGAACGTCATGACGCCATCCGGATCGCCGCCGCCGCCGTTATCGTTAACCAGTCGCACCCGCGTTCCATCCGGAGCGATAAGGGTGATCTCGAGATCCGCCATAAACGTGTGCACAAGATTGATCGAAACGTTCAGGTCCAGAATAGTTCCACCGGCTGGCACCAGAATGGTTGATACGATCGGTATGCTATCGACGCCACCAGTGCCGTTGCCCGGGATACGCAGATCGACTGCGCCAGAGGCGAACGTCAGCGTTTCAACGACAACAGTGCCTTCGCCCACATCGCCCGAGACCGCCGCGCCGCTGACCAGTTCCGGCACATCATCAGCAATGTTGATCGTGAACGGCTGATCGACGAAATCGCCGTCGCCATCATAGACGCGGGCCGACATGTTGAGGGTGAGTGGACCGTTGCCGGCCGGATGATCGATGTTCTGATAGAGCGTGGCCGCAAAGCTGCCGGGGTGCAGAACGGCGACGATGAAGACCGGATTGGCCGCAGTATCGCCCTGCTTGAAGGCAACCAGTTCCTCGTCCACACCATTGGTCGTCCGCACGATGTACTGCAGCGGAACGCCGTCAGAGGTCAGGCCGGTATTGATAATCGGGACGCCGCCGTTCATGCCGATGCCGACATGGGTGCCCTTATTATCGGCTCCGATATCGATGTTCAGGCTGGCAAACGTGGACGAAACCAGTGGCAGGCCTGCTTCAGACAGCGTCCCGGTCTGCGCCGGGCCGATGGCGACCGGAGCCTCGTCGTGGATTGTCGAACGGATGATGCCGGTGACGGCATCGCCGTCGCCATCGGTAAATTTGACGGTCGCATCGACCACCAGCTTGTCGATGGCAGCACCATCCTGCGCGGCGATGTGATCGATATTGCCGTATAGCGTCGTCTTGGCGCTGCTATCGGTGTCCGTCAGCTTGATCTCGATGATCAGCTCATTGCCGGCGAAACCCCGGATGGTGTTGGCATCGACCATGGTGAAGACGATCACGCGGCCTTCCGAAGTGAACTTCGGCGAGCTGTCGGCGCCGTTGGCCAGGTTCAGATTCACATTGCCGGCAAGACCGCCGCCAATATCGAGCTTAAGAGCTCCAGTGAAGGCCGTCGCGCCGTAACCGTCCGCACCGTAGGCAACTGCAAATGTGCTGTTGTCCGTGCCGGTTGCCGCGCCAACACCCGCTTCGTAGACGTCGTTGTAACGCAATGTCTGCGTCAATGTCGGAGTGTCGTCGTCAACATTGAGCGTCAGCGTGCCGGTAGCAACGTCGCCGTCGCCGTCGGTAACGCGATACTGGAAGGAGACCTGAAGGTTATCTTCCGTCCCGGCAGTGTTGTGATCTACGGCAGCCAGTTGGGTGACCTGGTAGGCGCCAGTCGCCGGATCGGTGACCACGACCTTGAAGACACCCACATAGGTGCCGTTCTGCTGCTGTGTGATCGTCATCGTCTTGCTGTCAGCGGACAGATCGTACCAGAAGCCGTTCGGCAAGGTCAGGCCGTTGGGTGCCCAAAGAACCGAAGCGGTCCCGTCGGCGCCGCCGCTGTGCGACAACACACCGGTCAGTATGGCGTTTTCGGCGTCATCGCCAGTGCCTCCCGGGTTGCCGCCGCTCAATGCGTCGTCATCAAGGACAATCACCGCGTTCGCTGCAACCGTCGGCGTATCATCATCGACGTTGATGCTGAGCGTTCCTCTTGCCTGATCACCATCACCGTCCGTTACATCATAGGAAATTGTGAACTGGACATTATCCTCGGAGCCCGGAATCGTGCCCTGCGGATGGTCAATCGGCGCGATCTGCGCGACAGAGTAAGCGCCGGTCGCGGTATTGGTGATTGTCGCGGTTACAACCGGCACATAGACTCCACCCTGCAACTGGGTGATCGTCATGACCGTACCGTCGGTGGAAACCGAGAACCAGAAGCCAGAGGGAAGCGTTAGTCCGGCAGACGACCAGCGGACGGATGCCGTGCCATCAGCTCCGCCGTCGTGCGCCAGCGTGCCGGTCAGGGCGGCGCCGTTGACATCGTCGCCGCTTCCTCCGGGATTTCCACCCGAAAGCACGTCCTCATCGATCTGCACAAGTGTATTGGCAAAAACACGCGGGCCGTCATCTTCGAAGCTGATCTTGTCGCCGATGGAGACGGACTTCGAGACCACGTCGCCATCATGGTCGGTGGCGGTGATGACAGCCGAGATCTTGCCAGCGAGGTTGATCGCCTCGTCGTTGGAACCGGTGTTGGGATGCTTCACCGACATGTATTGCGCGACGCTGACATCGCCGTTCGGCTGAATCGCAACCGCAAAGGCTGCCGCCCCGCTGGCGATACGGCCAACCACAAGGCCGCCTTCCAGGGACAGGGTGATCGCCTGGCCCTCGGTGGTGAACAGGCCGGAGGCGGCATTGTCGATCCGCAGCGTCAGGCTGCTCGTCACCGTGTCGTCGGTGCCGCCGTTGACCGAGGTGTCAACCACATCGTGACGCGCGTAGATCGCTCCGCCCATGTCGGCATCCGAGCCCTTGACGGTGACGCCGTTGAACAGGTTGCGCACGCTGTTGCTGGTCGTGTCGTCGTTCTGGTTGCCCGTGCTTTCGTCGATCGTCACTGAGCCGGTGGTCGAGATCGACACTTCCGGCACGTCGTCGCGAACCGTGATCAAAAGCTTGCCGGACAGATTGACGACGTCGCCGTCGCCGTCCGTCGCATTGATCACCGCGCCGAAGTTGATCGACGCAAGGCCGTTGGCAAGCGTGGTGTTCTGGCCGTTGCCGGCCGTATGGTCGAGCTGGTCATACTGACGGAAGGTGAAGGCACCCGTCGTCTCGTTCAGATCCAGGGACATGACCGGACGATCGAAGAACGGCTGGAAGCCGCCGAAGGCGCCATCGACGTAACCGACGATCGCGTCACCGACCACCGCAAAGACGATCGCGCCACCCTTCGACGTCAGCCCAAGGCCATTGAGCGTGGCAAGCGCATCGGACGTGAAGCTGAAGCCACCGCCTGCACGCTGACCGTCGGCGCCGAACGCAACCGCCGAGGCAACGCTGCCCGAGACCGTGGCTGCAAAGCCGCCGCCCAACAGAGCCAGCTCCGACGACGAACCGTCGGCCGTGCCGTCGTTCGGGCTCGTGCCCTCGGAACGCAGATTGCGGATATCATCCTCATCCACCGTCACACCGATCGATGTGCCGGTGACAACCGGCGCATCATCGATGACGTTGACCTTGAAGGTGTTCTTGACGATGTCGCCGTCGCCGTCGCGGGCTGTGAAGGTGAAGGTGAAGGACAGGATGTCTTCGTTGGATGCGCCGGATGCCTTGACCGGATGGTCGAGCACGCCAGTGAGGTTGAAGTCGTAGCTGCCGCTGCCGGTGTCCGACAGGGTGACGGTGAACACGGCCTGGCCGCCGGCCGAAGCCGTCAGCACCGTGCCGTTGGCAGACAGCGAGAAGGTGACCGGCTGGCCGGCCGACGTCAGCGCGCCGAGCGCAACCGAACCGGCGCCGCCGCTGATCGAGAGGAACTCGCCGGCCTGCGTTGCCGTCAGGACCCGGGCAGCGCCGGTGCCATCGGCAAACACGACCGAGAGATCACCGGCAACCTGGCTACCGGTGTAGCCGCCGTTCACTTGCTTGTTGCCGTCGTCGCCACCCCAGAAGATGTTGAGCGGGCCACCGGCGGATTTGCCGGTCACATCGACCAACTGACCGAAGATGCTGAAGTCGGCATCCGCTCCAAAGGTATCAGACGTGGTATCTTCGTTGCCGCCGGACAGCTCTTCTTCTTCGACAAAGCGCGGCAGGATCGTGCCCAATGCCACTGGCTTGTCATCGATCACGCTGACCGAGAAGCTTGCCGGCGCGGTGGTGTCGCCATCCGAGTCGGTGGCGGTGAACTGGAAGGTCAGCGTCTGGCTGTCTTCGCCCTGAACCGAGCCCTGGTGATCCAGCGTATCATAGAGGGTAAAGGCATAGGAGCCATTGCCGCCATCCGACAGGGCAACCGAGAAGACGACGTTGGCAGCAAGCGCTGCAGCAGTGTTGGCCGGAACGGCTGTGGGCGCGGTCGCGCCGGTATAGGCAAGCAGGATCTGCTGACCCGAAATGGTGATCGTGGTGTACTTGATCGCATCGCCATCGGAGGTGAGATTCAGCGTGGTCAGATTGGCAACAGCGGCCGGGCCGAACTGGACCGAGCGGTCGCCAGGCTGGCCATTGCCATCATTGGCATTGTCCGAACCCCAGGAGATGGCCAGCGTGCCGCCGGTCTGATGTGTGGTGCGGTTGAGGTCCAGGAACCCATCATTATCGCCGCTGCCGCTGCCGTCCTCGTTGCCGTTGCCGGCAACCTGCGACTGCTCTTCCTCTACGACACCGCCTGCAAACGGCGTGCCGATCCTGGCAACATCGTCGCTGATATCGACCCTGAACGAGCCGGTCACGCTGTCGCCATCGCTATCCCTGGCGGTGTAGCCAAAGGTCAGCGACAGGCTGTTCTCGCCATTCGTGCCATCGCCGGCCGCATGATCGAGCGGCTTGACCAGCGTGAACGTGTAGGCGCCGCTGTTGTCGTCTGAAAGCGCCGCATGGAAGACCACATTGGCGCCATTGATCGCCGACGGCGCTGTCGAACCGGTGTAACCGACCAGAACGCCGTTGATCAGGACGGTCGAGACGGCCAAACCAAGCGAAGTCAGCGCCGCGCCATTGGTGCCGGAAACCGCGACAGTGGTGTTGGTAAAGGCAACCGAACGGTCGCCATTGCCACCCAGGTCGCTGTCGGCGTTATCGGCACCCCAACGAATGTTCAGCGCACCCGTGGCAACAGCCGTCAGGCCGTCATTCTCGTTATTGCCACCGTTGACCGCTTCGTCTTCGACCGTGCCGCGAACCTCTTCACCACGAACCGGCGCATCATCGATAATGTTGACGGTAAACGTGCTGCTGCTCTTGTCGCCATCGCTGTCGGTGGCGGTGTAGTTGAAGGTCAACGACAGGCTGTTCTCGCCGTTGCTGCCATCGCCGGCTGCATGGTCGAGCGGCTTGACCAGCGTGAAGTCATAGCTGCCGTTGGCGGCATCCGAGAAGGAGGCGAAGAACACGACGTTGGATGAACCTTCGCCGGTCACGGCCGTCGGCGCGGTTTCGCCGATATAGCCGACCAGAACGCCGTTGATCAGGACGGTTTTGACCGCCATACCGAGCGAGGTCAGGCTTTCGCCGAAGGCGCCGGAAACTGCAACCGTGGTGTTGGTGAAGGCAACCGAACGGTCGTTGACACCGTCCAGATTGGCGTTATCCGCACCCCAGTTGATGTTCAGCGACACGCCGGACACGGCGGCTGCAAAACCGTCGGCCTCTTCATTGTTGCCGCCATTGACCGCTTCGTCCTCGACCGTCGAGCCGGTGCCGGTGCTGGCAACCGGCGCATCATCGATGACGTTGACGGTAAAGGTGTTGCTGCTCTTGTCGCCATCGCTGTCGGTGGCGGTGTAGTTGAAGGTCAACGACAGGCTGTTCTCGCCATTGCTGCCGTCGCCAGCCGCATGGTCGAGCGGCTTGACCAGCGTGAAGTCATAGCTGCCGTTGGCGGCATCCGAGACCGAGGCGAAGAACACGACGTTGGATGAACCTTCGCCCGTCACGGCCGTCGGCGCGGTTTCGCCGGTATAGCCGACCAGAACGCCGTTGATCAGGACAGTCGAGACCGCCAGGCCAAGCGAGGTCAGCGCCGCGCCATTGGCGCCGGAAACCGCGATGGTGGTGTTGGTGAAGGCAACCGAACGGTCGTTGGCACCACCGGCATTGGCGCTGTCCGCACCCCAGTTGATGTTCAGCGACACGCCGGACACGGCGGCTGCAAAACCGTCGGCCTCTTCATTGTTGCCGCCATTGACCGCTTCGTCCTCGACCGTCGAGCCGGTGCCGGTGCTGGCAACCG